>Ga0326597_10000515_pt1 | contig 68927 bp, 60 predicted proteins | sample RVTome_12_FD_203789 | JGI IMG/M metagenome (GOLD analysis project Ga0326597, IMG submission 203789) | Soil microbial communities from uranium-contaminated site in the Upper Colorado River Basin, Wyoming, United States - RVT100D185 | ecosystem: Environmental > Terrestrial > Soil > Contaminated >...
AAGGCTGACCTCGACACCATGCGACGACTGAAGCGCTACGTCGCACGCGAGGTCTTCCCGCTCATCCAGACGTCCCTGGCCCGACTCGAACAAGTTCCCCAAGCCGCTTGACAACCATAGGAACTTCGATGTGGGCAGCATGGCGCACGATCCGTTCCACCGTCGGTCGTTCAGCGGGACCGATGAAGTACGGCAACCCCAGCACGCCGATCACGCCGCCGGTGGCCGCGCACGCACGGATCTGGGTGTCCGTGAGGTTGCGGACGTGGTCGAACACCGTGACGCCGCCGGCCCGGTACTCGTCGGCGCCGCGCGGGAACTGAGCCGGGAACAGAGGCGCAGCGCTGTCATAGACGATCGCCTCGTCCTGCAGCTTGCTGGCGAGTCGGTAGGCCTCGTCGTCGAAGACCGGATCCAAGGCCGCCACCGGTTCGCTCATGGTTGCTCCCCGGACGCGGTGGACGGCTGACGTGGACGGCGGCTCGCGGGTCATCGTGACGGTGATCGGAGACGTCTGCGTGGTGGCCCGCGCCAAGGCGTGTGGGGGCGATTGGTCGCATGACACAGGCACGTCGGGTCTTGAGCTCCCGTAGGTTGCCGGCCAGCGGGGTCCGCGACGGGAGGGCGCCGGTGCCAGGACGGGACATGGCCGGTCGGCGGGAACAGGGGGAGTGGTCGCGTCGGTACGCGCCGCTTACGGGCACAGGGAGCTGGTGCGCCACTGAGCCACGCATGGCTGCGCTCAGGCGAGCCCGCGGACGAAAGTCGCCACGGTGGTCACGTACTCGCCGTAGCCCTCGATCGCCTGGCCGATCGCCGCGGCCACGAGGTCCAGGTCGATGCGCACGTACTCGTGAACCAGCACGTTGCGCATCCCTGCTGATGCGGCGAGTGAATTGGCAAGCTCCTCGGACAGCGCACCGACACTCGCGGCCGCGGCGAAGCTCGCGGTGTAGTCGCGAGGCGTCGGCCCACCGAGCGCCGACGCCAAATGGAGGTTGATGGCGACGGCCTGGTCGACCAGCAGCATCAGGTAGCGCTCGACGGCACCACGCAGCAGCGCGTCGTCCGACAGGTCGGCGGCAGTCGTGCCGGCCACGCCTCGAAGGACGTCGATGGCGTCGCGCATGAGCGACAGTTTCCCTGTGATGCCGTCGAGGTCAACGGATCGTGGGGTCACGAGGCCAAACCACGCAGCTGGAGGTCACGGATCCAGTCAGTGTCGGCAGCAATCGCCAGCGCCAGCATGGACTGTCGCGCGAAGCGGCCCGCCTCGTCCTCGAACAGCGGCATGGAGCTTCGGAACGCGGCCGCCCGGGCCGGGATCGAGGCTCGACCCAAGTTCATGACATCCACCACGTCGCAGGACAACAGCCGGACGAGGGCCGTCGTGACGGTGACGAGATCGCTGGTAGGAGCAAGCTCGACTGCGATGTCGAGGTCCCGTGGCTCGGCGACGTGCGGATCCACGGCGGAGCCGAAGACAATCAGCAGTCGGATGCCCGCCTCAGCGCAGAAGACATCAAGTCGACCATCGGCGGCCATCATCGTGAGGCTGCCGAGTGCCTCGGTGGGTGACGTGGACATGTGCGAACCGTACGTGACGACGACGGCAGGTGGGGGTGCGAGCCTGCCAACCCTGCGTCTCCTGCTGCTCGCCTCGAGCATCCAGCCTTCGGCGTGTGTTGGCACTCGCAAACGCTGCTCGTCCGCCGGCCGCGAGATGGTCCGCCGCCGCGGTGACGGGTCGCAGAAGCGGGTCCAACCTCGCGCGATTGGCCGGCCCGGTCCCGGTGCCCGGGCGTACGGTCGGCCCTCCAGCACCCGCACAACGAGGCCGCCATCGCCGGCGACACGACCGCCACCCGCCCGGGTCCCACCGCCCCGCCCCTGAAGCCGGGACGCGGGCAGACGTTCGCGCCCTTCGCGGTGCCTGTCTACCGGCGGGTGTGGCTGGCCCTGCTGGTCAGCAACCTGGGGTCCTTCCTGCAGCTGACCGCGGCGCCTTGGGTAATGCTGGAATTGACGGACTCGCCGCTGATGGTGAGCCTGGTCACCACGGCACTCACCCTGCCGCAACTCCTGCTCACCATCCCGTCGGGAGCGATCGCCGACGCATTCGACCGACGCACCGTGATGATCGTCGGCCACGTCACGAGCGCCGGCGCGGCCGCCGTGATGTCGGTCCTCGCCGTCACCGACTCGCTGACCCCGACGGGGATTTTGGTGCTCTCGTTCGCGCTCGGGACCGGCAGCGCGATCGGCCTGCCCGCCTTCCAGACCCTGGTTCCCGATCTCGTCGGTGACGAGCTGCGTGCCCAGGCCATCACGTTGAACTCCGCGGCGTTCAACGTGGCGCGCGCGGTCGGTCCGTCGATCGGCGGCGCCTTCGTCGCGCTCGGCCTTGCGGCGACCTCGTTCGGTGGCAACGCGGTCAGCTACCTCGTGGTCGTTGGCGTGCTGTTGACCGTGCCCCGCCAACTGGTCGAGGAAACAAGTCGGCCCCCGGTCTGGCGTTCAGCTGCGACCGGGATGCGCTACGTCCGATTCACCCGTCCCCTGCCCGTGCTGCTCGTGGTGACCGCCCTGTTCGTCCTGACCGGGACCAGCCTGCAGGCCCTCCTGCCGAGCGTGTCGGCAGACGCACTCGGCCTCGATGCCGCGGGCTTTGGACTGCTCTACGGCGCGTTCGGCCTGGGTGCAATCGTTGCTGCCTTCACCCGCGAGACGGCACGCCTGCGATTGGGCCGACGGATGCTGCCCGTGTCCATCATCGTCTTCGGCGCCAGCGGGGTCACGTTCGGGGTGTCCACGTCGCCGCTGCTCAGCGGGCTCGCGCTGGCCGGCGCGGGACTCGGCTGGGTCTGGACGCTGGTCACCCTCAACGCCACGGTCCAGATCCTGGCGCCACGATGGGTCCGGAGCCGGGTCATGTCGCTGTACGTCCTGGCGGTCGGGATCCAGCCGCTCGGCGCGCTGGGGGCGGGTGCGGTGGCCGAGTTCGCCGGTGCGGGCACGTCCGTCGCCGTGTTCACCGCGGCGACCGCCCTGCTCGGCCTCGTGGCGCTCCGGGTGGACCTGCCTGTCCTGGGCGAGGTCAGCGGACCGACCGTGCCCGAGGGATGGGTCGTTCCCGTCCATGCCGACGACGTGGTGGGCTCACCGATCGTCGTCTCGACGACCTGGCAGATCGTCCCCGCCGACCTCGAGACATTCCTCCTCGCACTGCGCGATCTGCGTCGCGAGCGGCTGCGCACCGGCGCGCACAAGTGGGAGGTCTTCCGCGACGCCGCCGACCCGTTCCGGATCACCGAACAGTTCACGGTGCACTCCTGGGAGGAGCACCTCGCCCAGCATGCGCGGATCGATGTCGCGGCTGCAGACGCGATCGCCCTGGCCCGGGGTTTCGACTGTGCGGACGGTCCGGTCACCGTGCACCTCGCCGGCATCGATGCATCCGCGGCCGGAGCAGCCTTCCGACTCGATCGGGCAGCCCTCGCGGAGCACGGGAAGTTGCACGCGAGCGACGGCAGCGTGCCGCTGCAGTCCTGAGACCGATTGGCGTCGATGAACCCAAGGCAGAAACCTCGGCACCTACAGCCTCCATGGCAACATGCGTGCTGACATGGCTGCTTGCGGGCGGGGCGTATCCTCAAGAGAACGGATGGACAGCGCGTTGGGAGGACCGAGGAAGCGGTTTCCACATGCCATGCGTCGCGTGGCTTGGCTCGCACTCGGCATGGCGCTGATCGTGACCGTGTTCCTCCTGATCCGTACCGACAGCTCGCCTGAGGCACCACTGGCTGATCCGCTTCCCGCCGACCTCCGGGCATCCGCGGACGAGGGCCCACTACGCGTGGGATGGGCCCGCGACGTCGAACCCATCTCGATCTGGGATGGCGACACCCTGGCCGGCGGTTACGCCGTCGAGTTGTGGAATCTCATGGCCATCAAGGTCGGGCTTGAACTCGAGCACGTTGCCTTCGACGACAATGCCGCTGTCGTGCAGGCTCTTCGCGAAGGCTCCATCGACATCGCAGCGGCGCACGGAGCGCGGCCGGACCTGCGGGGGTTCGCCGCGGCGACTGAGCCGTTGACGTGGGAGCGGATCACGTTCGTGGGGGCGCCCCAACAGTCGCCACTCGGCGTCGACACGTTGGCAGGTCGGACCGTCGCCACCGTTCCCGGATCACAGCTGGTCCTTGCACTGGACTTGCGCTACCCGCAGGCCGACTACGTGGAGACGGAAACGATCCGGGAGGGGCTCGTAGCCACCGCTCGAGGTGAGATCGACCTGTACCTCACGCCCCTCGGCCTCGCGGGCTACGCGATGCGTGACGACGATCTGGACCTCGTTCCCGTCGGCGACGACGTCGAGGTCGTCACCCTCTCCGGGTGGGCGCGGACGGACGTGCCCTGGCCCTGGCGGCTGCAGGGCGGGACGCGCTGACCGATGATGAGATCTCGCTGATCACCGTGCGGTGGACCGGATTCGACCTGGGCCCGCCCGGGGATTCCACGCCGGCCTGGCTCTTCCAGACGTTGGCGATCGCGGTGGCTCTGGCCCTGGGCTCCGGCCTGTTCACCCTGATCCTGCGGCGCCGCGTCAGTGCCGCCACCATCGAGCTCACCCATCTGAACCGAAAGCTCGCCACCATGAATGTCGACCTCGAGGGTCGCGTGGAGGAGCGGACGAGCGAGCTCGGCGCCGCAGTCGAACGCCTGAACCGCTCGAACCTCGCCCTGACCGAGTTCGCCCAGTCGGTGGCCCACGACCTGCGCGGTCCCGTCGCAGCGATCTACGGGATGTCCAACCTGTTGGGCGCCATCGACGTCGGGCTGGAGCAACGGGAAAGCATGCTGTCCTCGATCGAGTCCAGCTCGTCCCGCCTGAGCGGAATGATCGAGACCCTGTTGGACGACGCGGTCCGAGCGGGGGCCCGGGATCCTGGCCTGGACGGGCGCGAGTTCGCCAGCTGGCTCCGCGAGATCCTCGGCCCCGAGGTCGCGGTGATCGGTGCGGATCTCGAGGTCGACGTCCCCCACGGCAGGACCCCCCTCGACACCGCTGTTCTGCGCCGGGCCGCCATCAACCTCGTGGGCAACGCGCTCAAGTACGCGACCAACACGGCCGGCACGCGTGTGGTGGTCCGGTTGTCACCGGCGGACGACGACACCTGGGTCCTGACCGTCGACGACAACGGTCCGGGGATCCCGGAGTCGCTACGGAACCGGGTGTTCGACCCGGGATACCGAGGTAGCACCGACCAGCGTGGACGGGGCCTGGGACTGGGGAGTACGCGCGAAGCGGTGGAGCGTGTTGGCGGTTCCATCCAGGTTGGCGTCAGCGACATCGGCGGTGCGCGATTCACCGTTGTGCTTCCCGTGCGCGACCTCACGGCTTCGACCGCAGCAGATGGGTCCGGCATGGACGCTCGCGCGAACGACCCGGAGGGTCGCGCCGGGACCAGCCACTGAGACGAGCCATGACCTGCCAGGCCGCCGCGCCATCAGGGTCGTCAGGTCTGCCACCGGATCGCGATCGAGGGATCGGGCTCATACGAGCAGTACACACCGATCCGGATCGTCCGCTGGAGGTGGTGCGCGAGAGGTTGGTGGTGCTCGGCGATCCGACCCAGGGCGTAGCGGACCGAGCGGGTGACACTGCTGCGTGCACGCTCCGACGTTGACGTCCCGGGGCGAGAACGGCCACCGAGCCCGAAGGCGCGCGACAACTCGTCGATGATGAACTCACGGTCCGCGGCCGCCAGGGCCGCTCGTTCTCCGTCACCACGACGCTCGGCATCCTCGAGGTCCTCCTCGATCTCCGCCAACCGCCGCTGATACGCGCGACGCGCCTCGTCGTCCAGCAGGGGGCCGGTGTCCTCGTTGGCCCTTACCCCCTCGGCAGCGGTGTTGGCGCTGCCGTCGGCGGACAAGCCCTGGACGGCAGCAACCAGGTCAAGCACGTGGAACTCCCGGCCCGGCGCTGCCAGGAGTCGTTCGAGGTAGCGCATCCCGACCAGATCGCGGAGGCGGACGGTCTGCCCCTGGAAACTCAGCGTTCTCGTGTCCCCATCGCGCTGGAACACGCGGGTGTCGACGGCCGGCTCGTCGTCGATGGTGACGGGGGTGAGCCCCGAGGTGGCGTCGGCCCCGGCGGTGGTTTGCCCACCATCGGGCGGCACGGCGCGGATCGAGGCAAGGGCAACGTCGACGGCTTGGTGCTCGACGGCCGCGAGGTCGCCATGCCCGTCCGCGGCCAACGCCTCGGCGAGGACGTGGCGTGCCACTGCAGCCTCGTAGGGCGCGCCGACCTCGCACCAGACGTCGACCGCCATCCGGCAGCGCCCCACCGCGTCGCTGGCCTGCCCGGTCGCGAGCAGCACCCGCCCGTGCGCCAGGTCGGCGGCGGCACGCAGCGCCACGCTCCGATAGGTGGCGGCGATCTCGGACAGTTCATCTGCGGCGACCCGGGCCGCATCGAGTTCATCGGCGGCCAGAGCGATCTCGACGTACGCCTCCAGGAGCGGGGCTCGGGTCAGTCGCCCCATCGGTGGCCGCTCCTTGGAGGGGATGCGCAATGGACGTTCCAACGCATCGGTGATGAGGCTGAAGGCGCCAGCGACATCGCCCTGGGCAAGTCGGACGCGGGCGAAGCCGGGCTCCGGATCCCAGCCGTTGGCGTGGGCTGCGGTGAAGGCCTCCTCCGCGCCCGCCAGGTCCCCCCGCCTGAGCCGGATGTTGCCGAGCTCCGTCAGTGGCCAGCCGAACTCGCGCCGAAGCCAGGGCCGCAACTCCTCGCACGCCTGCAACGCGACACGTTCCGCTTCCTCGCACGACCCGCGCAACCGAAGGATCTCGGCGTGGTGCACGCGGCAGCGACCGATCACGGCCCCGAACAGCTCCCCCTGTGAACGCATCTGCTCGTAGGCCGTCGTCCACTGCTCGGCACGGTCGTACTGGGCCAGCCCCTGCATGGCACAGATCAGTTCGCAGACCATGATCCCGGTCGTCAACGGCTCAACGTCGCCGGCGAGCAGGATGTCCGCCAGCTTCTCGAGCTCGGCAAGTCCCGCATCCACGTCACCCTCGATGATCGTGACTCTCGCCCGCGCCATGCGTCCAAGTATCTGGGCGGGAACGACGTCGTGTCGCTCTCCGATCACCACCGCTCTGGAGGCCCAGGACTTCGCCAGCTCCAGGTCGCCGGCCATGAAGCGTTCGTAGCCGTGGACCATGGCGACCAGGGCGTGCACGGGTGTCTCGTCGAAGCCGATGAGGAGCCGTTCGGTGCGGGCAAGCCAGCCGCGCACGGCCGCAAGGAGACCCGAATCCATCAGCAGGTGGGTGGCCATCATGGCCCCCGCGCGGGCAGCCTCGAGGTTCTCGCCGCGACGAACGTGCAGCGCGTGCAACCGCTCCCAGGCCGAAAGCGTGTCCTCGAGGACGCCGTCCCGGTAGCGAACGGTGGCCAGCAACTCGAGGCCTGCTGGCGACTCGTCGAGGTCAAGCACGTCGATGAGGCGCCCCACCGCTTGCCAGTCGGACTGCTCAGCAGCACTCAGGGCTGCGGACAGTCCCGGTGGCGGTGACGCGGACGTACCCACGGAGCTCCCTTGCTGCGTCGCACGGTAGTCGCACGCCGCCATGTCGCGGGCGCGCGCTTCCCCGTGTGACACGGATTGTCACGCCCATGAAGACAGACCACGACAACGACACAACGGAGTCACCGCCATGAAGCAACTGCCCGAGAACCTGCCGATCGAACTGGAGGCTGGCGAGCTGGTCACCCGGTACGTCGAATGGGGAGACATGGCCCTCCGGTACGCCACGGTTCCACCCGGCACCGACATGGGCCCCGTCCTCGAGGGCCTCCCCGGCGACCGGTGCCCGAGCGACCATTGGGGCATCGTCCTGGGCGGGGAACTGGTCCTGACCCACGCGGACGGCACCGAGGAGACCACCTCCGCGGGCGAGGTCTACTACTGGCCAGCCGGACACACTGCCGTGAGTCCCGAAGGTGCCGTGTTCCTCGAGGTCGGACCGGTGGCCACAATGCGCGCCTTCGGCGACCACGCCAAGACCAAGCTCGGCTGACGCCCCCACGATCGAGAGGAGAGCCTCAAATCGCGTCCTGGTGACCGTGGATGCCGAGCTCTGCCAGCAAGTCCTGCGCGGCCTCGCGCTGCCGCTGGGCCTCCACCGGGCGGCCGGCGAGCAGCAGCGCATCAGCGTGCGCGCCCATGGTGCGGGCGATAGCAGGTCGAGCGCCGATGGCCTCGAAGATCGCGACGGCAATGCGTTCGAAGTCGGCGTCGTCGTGCAGCAGCGTGAGTCGGGCCGACTCGGGGGCGACCGCAGTGACCAGGTCCGGGATCGGCACCAGGCGGGCTGACACCCCGACGGTGATCTGCGAGTTCAACGTCTTCGACCTGCGCGCGACAGGCTCGCGGCACCCATCAGTGCGAGCCCGACGACATTGAATCCCCCACCCGTACCCGCCAGGGCCCCGCCCGACTGCGCGGCACCGGCGCCCGCGGCCTGAACCTGCGGCTCGGCGGCCGTTGGCACGACGACTCCGTCGGATGCCGGGGGGCCCGACACGGGCCCTGGGCCCGGCTCGCCCGGCTCGCCCGGCGTGACCAGCGCATCGCCGGTGACGGGCAGTTCGACCACCATGTTGACCGGCGAGGGATCAGCATGTTGCAGAGTCAGCGAGACGATGCCCTCCGGCGTCGCGACCTCAGTGGTCGACCAGTCTCGGTCAATGAGCAGCACGCGATCGGTGGCAACGGGCAGGTCGAAGGTGAAGTCAGGCTCGGTGGCGCCGGAGCCCATCGGAGTGCTCAGGGCCCACAGCGCCATGGACCGCAGCCCCGTCACCGGGTCGGTGTAGGCGTAGGACTCGACCTGCTCGCCTCCCGCGGCTGCCGTCGTCGTTTCGCTGGTTCGCTCGATGTGTAGGGCATCAGGGAAATACTCCACGAGCGCCTTCGCCATCGGGTAGGCCGGCTGCTGCTGGAAGTCTGAGGACTCGTCCATGTTGCTGGTCGAGAAGTTCTGGTCCATGAAGTCGACGCCCTCGGAACCCACCACGTAGAACGCCATCTGAACGTTTGCATACGTCCACAACAACTGGCCCTGATAGTCCTCGGCCCCCGTTCGACCCGGCGCCCCTTCGGTGAACCAAAGCGCTGGCGACCGCGTGGTGGGGTAGCCGGGGTTGTCCACGTGCCGGGCCACAACCTCGCGGATCTCGATCGGGCGCCGCTGCAACACCCCGCTGGTCCAGTCCGCGAAGTCCTCGTGGTAGGAGAAGTAGTCGATGTAGGGGCCCCCGCCGACGATCTCCTCCTCGCCGGCCTCGACGGCCGCGCGGTACTCGTCGGACGCGAACTCCATCGACGCCGGGTCGACGCTGAGCATCCGGTCGAGCCAGTCGAGCGACCGCGCGTGCTGTGCCAGCGCCGGAGCCAGGATGGTCACGTTCGGGTTGATCGCCCGCATGGCCGGCACCAGCTTGGACAGGAAGAGCGCGAAGTCCTTCGGCGCCGCCTCCCAGTTGCCGTGGATCCACATCAGGCTGTCGGGCTCGTTCTCGATCTCGAAGTGGCTGACCGAGTAGTCGTCGGTCCATCCCTGTTCCTGGGCCAGCGGACCCCCGGGCATGTATCGGGCCACCACCGCCGTCCATGCGGGAATGGCTGCCTCGATGTTCACCGGGGCACAGACGGGCTGGTTGGGATAGTTGGTGTTGCGCCGATACCCGCCCGTGATGGTCGGAGGTTGCGGCAGGCTGAAGTCGCAGGTCTGCAGGTCGATCACGAGCTCGATCCCGCGGTCGTGAGCTGCGATGACGACCTGATCCAGTCCGGACAGGTCGATCTCGCCACCCCCCGGCTGGATGTCATGCCAGAACAGTGAGAAGTAGAAGCGCCCGTACCCGACCTCCAGCCCGCGGTCCAGCCCCTGCTCGTAGTTCTTGAGCCACTGCGGAGGCCCGGCAAGCTGAGCTTCTGGCGTGAAGACCCATGGCGAGCGACCCGTCGGGTCGACCAACTCGGCGGCCTCGCGCGAGATCGCCCATGTGGGCAGCAGGGCCGCGGCCAGCAACCCCAGTCCAAGGACGGCCGTCGCGCGACGGATCAGCGTGGACATGGAGACGGACCCCTTCAGATGTCGGGACTCGGGCGGCACCCGCGCGGCCGGGCGAACATGACGCACATGCCCCAAACCGCGTGGCCCGCTTCCCGGGAATTTCCCCAAAGTATGGCAAAGTCCATCGTTGTCGACCTATGTTTGAGCTTGGGGAGCGAGCAGCGTCGAGAGGCGCACGGACACTGCACACCTTCTGCTTGTACGATAAGCAGCGAAGTCGAGTGGCGTGTCAAGGGGAGCTGGTCATGGGACGTCCTGCTGGACTGCACGAACCGGACAAGATGACCGTTGGTCTGTTGGCCGTTGTCATTGCTGCGCTGCTTGCGGCGCTGCTGCCGGTCGGGCAAGGCACAGTGATGGTCACCGTCGCCAGCGACGGGACCGTGCTCTCGGACGGGACGGCCGGCGCGAGCAGCTCCGGCGCGACAGGTGACACGTCGTCCGCCGCCGGGCAGAACTCCGGCGGCAGCGCGACGAGCAGGGATGGATCCACAGCCGGGACGGCTGGCTTGACCGCAGGATCGAGCGCAGGCACCGCTGGGGCAGGGCCGCGCGACAACGGCTCCTCCTCGGCCACGCCCTTGGCCCTGCCCACCGGGACGGGCTCAAGCGGTTCCAACGCGGGTGCCACCTACCAGGGGGTCACCGCCGACTCTGTGTTCTGGGGCTTCTCCGCACAGGCCAATGGTTGCGGCGGCTTCAACCAGAACGAGACCGCGGCGGCCTTCGGTGTGAACGCCAACCCGGCAGTCGCCTACGAGGCGGCCGCCGAGTTCTTCAATACGCACGTCCTGGACAACTTCCCGCTCCCGCCCGAGATCCGTGCCCACGTGAATCCGGAGAACGGCTACTGGGGCCGCCGGATCACGTCTGTGTTCCGTGACAGCGGCGGCTTCGCCTGCCAGGACGTGGGACGAGCCAACGCCGTACGCATGGCCGAGGAGGACAAGGTCTTCGGCCTGGTCATGCGTGGCAACGAAGGCCCGGAGGTGCCCATGTCGCTGGTGATGGCCCAGCACGGACTGGTGCACATCGGGCGCCACCTGACCACGAGGACGTTCCAGCAGCAGCGGGAGCCGTACTTCTTCGACGGCTTCTGGGGCAGCGGGGAAATCCAGAACATCGGGCTCGGGTCCTGGATCTGCCGCGACTGGAAGGACCAGCCGGCGGCCGACACTGGTGATCCTCTGGTGTCGGGCATGCCACGCAAGTTCGCGATCACCCGGCCAGAAGGCAGCAACTTCGACGACGCGGTCGCTGCCCTGGCCGGAGAACTCGACGCCTGCGGCGTGGCGTACACCGAATACTCGTATCCCGTCGACCTCTCCACGGTCGCCGCGAACATCGAGACCGTGGTCACCCGCATGAAGCGCGACGGCATCACGACGCTGCTCACCGCCGACCCATTCCTGTTCATCCTGTTCATGTCGCAGGCAGCGGACAAGCAGGTCTACTTCCCCGAGTGGGTCCGATCCGGGTTCAGCGACGGCTCTCGGCCCGCGTTCTACACGACCTTCATGACCGCCACGCAGGCGCGCAACGCCTGGGCCGCAGCCGACGCCGCGAGCCCCGTTCTGCCGGGTTACTACGAGTCCGAGTCGTACTTGGCGTGGAAGGCAGTTCGCCCTGACGAGGAGCCCATCGGGGACTGGGACAGTTACTACTTCCAGTTCAAGACGCTCGCCCTCGGCATGGCCGGTGCGGGCCCAACGCTCACGCCAGAGACCTTCGCCGAGGGCTTGCAGCGAGTCTGCAACCCGTGCCCGCGATCCGACCCGCTGCTCCCGCTGGAGACCTACCAGCCAGGAAAGCCACTGAACCTCGATGGCTTCACGTTGGTCAAGTGGAACCCGAACAAGCCCTGCCCCATCTGCCCGCCCGACGCTGAGGGAAATCAGCCTGTTGGCTACTTCGACTTCCTCGAGGACGGCAAGCGTTACGGGCGCCGGATCAGCGAACCGGATCCGGGCAGATGACGGGAGCGCTCGAATGAAGCGACCACCCATCAACGGCAACGCCCTGGCCGCAATGGCGGTGGGAGCGGCGTTCGTGCTGGGCAGCGTCCTGCTTCCGCTCGGCACGCCCGCGGGGGTGGTCCTGCGAGGGATCGTCGTCGGTTCGCTGGGTGGCATGCTCGCCCTTGGCCTGGTCTTCATCTACCGAGCCAACTCGTTGATCAACTTCGCTCAGGGCGAACTCGGCGCCTTCGCTGCCGTGTTCACCTTCGAGCTCGTGATCCAGGGCGGCTTCCCATACGTGCTCGCCGCCCTGACGGCCGTCGCGAGCGCGATCGCCCTGAGCATGTTCCTCGAGCTCGCGGTCATGCGCAGATTCCGCGATGCATCACGCCTGATCGCGACCGTGGTGACCATCGGAATCGCACAACTGCTGCTGTTCCTCGAGATCATCATCCCGGTGCTGTTCGAGCGACACTCGACGAACGTCGAAGCCGGGCGACTTGCCTTCCCCAGCCCCTTCTCGGGCCGCGCCTTCGAGTTCTCCGGCGTGATCTTCTCCTGGGACTCCGTCATCGCGCTCGTCACGGTGACGACGGTGGTGGTCATGCTCACCGCCTTCCTCCGTGGCTCGATGCTCGGCGCCTCGATTCGCGCGGCCGCCCAGAACCGCGATCGCGCGGCGCTGCTCGGCATACCGATCACGCGGCTGGGCACGATCTCCTGGGCACTGTCGGGCGGGCTGTCGGCCCTGGCCGCCATCCTCCGCGCCCCACTGACGGGTTACTTCCCCGGGACGCTGGGAGGACCGGCGCTGCTGGCGCGGGCCTTGGCAGCCGCTGCCATCGGTCGCTTCGAGAGCTTCACCGTGACCTTTCTGGCTGCCATCGGCATCGCCGTGGTGGAGACGCTCTACCTGTACAACTTCGCGAGCGCCGGCCCGCTGGATGCGATCGTGCTGTCCATCGTGATCGTCGCCCTGCTCGCGCGATCGGGGTCGACGACTCGCGCGGCCTGGGGCACCACGTCGTCGTGGCAGTCCGTCAAGGATGTTCGCCCGATCCCCGACGAGCTCGCGCGACTCCCCCAGGTGATCCTGGCGCGCCGGGTGCTGATCGTCGCCGGTGCAGCGCTGGCGGTCCTGGTCCCACCCTTCCTGAACACTTCGGCCTTGCGCTTGGTCTCGGTCGTGTTCATATTCGCCATGGTGGCCGTCTCGCTCGTGGTGCTGACGGGCTGGGCCGGTCAGGTGTCCCTTGGCCAATGGGCCATCGTGGGGATCGGTGGCTTCAGCTCCGCTGCCCTCGCCACGCGTGGTCTGGCACCGAACTTCATCGTCGTGCTGCTCGTGGCGGGCGCCGTGGGTGCGGGGGTCTCGCTGTTGCTGGGCCTGCCGGCCCTGCGGCTCCGCGGCATCTTCTACGGCGTGACCACCTTCGTCTTCGCCGTGTCGTCGACCTGGTTCCTGGGTTTCGAACAACTGCGTCCCCAGGGATTCATCCCCCGCCCCCAGTTCGCCGGCAAGGCATTGGACTCCGAACTGCGCTTCCTGTACGTCGTCATGGCGGTGGCACTGCTGACCCTCCTGGGCGCCAGGAACCTGCGGGCATCTCGCGTCGGTCGCCTGCTCATCGCCTCACGCGACAACGAGCCGGCGACGCGCGCCTTCGGCGTCAGCATCGTCACCGCCAAGCTCACGGCCTTCGGCGTCTCGGGCTTCATCGCGGGCGTCGCCGGTGGCCTCTACGTCTTTCTGGTTCGGGCGGCCGAACTCAGCGACTTCGGCCCCGAGCGCTCGATCCTGCTGTTCGGCCTCGCCGTCATCGGCGGCCTCGGTTCCATCAGTGGGGCGGTCCTCGGTGCCGTCTACGTCCTCGGCAGTCAGTTCTTCCTACCCACCTGGGGCAGCTTCCTGGCGACGGGTCTCGGCGTCATCGTCTTCCTGATCGCCTTCCCGGGTGGACTCGGTGAAATGGTCTACCGAGTCCGGGACGCGCTGCTGACACGACTCGCGGCCCGACTCGAGATCGTCGTACCGAGCCTGGTGGCAGACCGGGCGGCCGAGGAGTTCGAGGTCGTCGCCATCGACTTCGCGCCGGCAGGGGATGTGGCATGAAGTTCATGACGCGACGCAGCGCGGGGGTCCTGGCCGCGGCGGTACTCGTGACGTTCACCGGGGCCACGGCCTCGGCCGCACCCGGCGACCTCGAAGCAGGGTGGTTCTGGCGCGCCCAGTCGGGCACCGGCAACGCCGACCTGCCCGGTGGGGCATCCGCCGTCCCCGCCGGCAGTTTCGCCGTGGAGTACTCCGGCTCCCTCGCGACGGCCCGCACGGCCATCGAGATCCAGATCCCTGCTCCGAGCGACACGATGACGTTGACCCTCGGGCTCGACGCGACCAGCTCGGCCAACCTCGAGGCAATCGGGATTGCCGCCTGCCCCTCCACGGACGGGTGGCCACGTGTCGAGGGTGGGCGGTGGAACGACCAGCCCCTGTTCGACTGCTCCCGGAGTGTCCAGGCGGCCTATGACCCACAGGCCGGCGCCGTCACGATCGACCTGGTGCCCCTCGCTGGCTTCATCCGCATGGAACGGCTCAACCTGCTGTTGACGCCGGTCGAGGACATGACCACGCCGACCATCACGCCAGACGCCGAACAATTCAGTCCCGACACCGCCAACGCCTGGCGCGCCGTCACCCTGACCATCCCGGGTGCCGGAGCGGTCGTCGCCATTGGGGAACCGGCGTCACCGACTCCAACACCCACGCCGACGACGCCGCCGGAGTCGACGGCACCTACGGAAGCGACGACGCCACCCACGGCCAGCTCTTCGCTGCCCAATGTCCCAACCACGGTCACACCACGGACCCCCCAACCGGCCGTTCCCGCTCCCGAGGTGGCACCGCCGGCACCAGCGCCGACGACCACCAGTGCCGCAGCCCCCTCACCGGTTGCCCTGCAGACCATCGCCGTTCCCAGCGGCCCCCGTTGGAAGTTGGGCCTGGCCACGTTGCTCGCCGGACTGATTGGGTTCGTGCCACTGAGATTGCGGCGTGACCGCCGCGCCGGCGTGATCGCCGCCAGCCACCTGCGCCCGGACGCCGATGCCCTTGAGGTGGATGGCCTGGCCGTCACGTTCGGCGGGATCCGCGCCGTGGACGGGGTGACGTTCTCGATCCCGCGCGGCCAGATCGTGGGAATGATCGGCCCCAACGGCGCAGGCAAGACCACGATCCTGGATGCCATCTCCGGCCTGGTGCCATCGACGGGAACCGTCCACCTGCTCGGCAACGACGTGACGCCCGTCGCCACCGACGTGCGCTGCTCGGCCGGGCTCGGACGTTCGTTCCAGGACGGGCGGCTCTTCCCGTCGCTGACCGTGAAGGACAGCATCGCCGTCGCCTTCGAACAGACCCAGCGCAGGGTTGGGCCGGCCTTCGCCACGATCGGCCTCGGTCCGTCGCGTCGCAACGAACGTGAGGTTGCGGCGCAGGTTGAGTCCCTGCTGGACCTGTTCGGCCTGCGTGCCTTCAGCAACAAGTTCATCAGCGAACTGTCGACCGGCTCACGACGCATGGTCGACCTCGCAGCCCAGGTGGCCCACGGCTCTCAGGTCCTCCTGCTGGATGAGCCATCATCAGGCATCGCACAGCGAGAGACCGAGGCGCTCGGTCCGGTGCTCCTGCGCCTGCGCGACCACCTCGGCTGCACGATCCTGCTCATCGAGCACGACATGCCCCTGATCACCTCCATCGCCGATCGGCTGATCGCCCTTGAGGTCGGTCGGGTGATCGCGGACGGCAAGCCCGCCGACGTCGTGAGCGACCCCCGCGTCATCGAGGCGTACCTCGGAACGGACCGGGCCGCGATCAATCGTTCGTCGACCGCGGAGGTGCCGTCGTGACGGCTGCCATGGGAGCACCACGCCAGCGCCGACGTCTGGGGTTGGCCCTGGCATTCGCCCTGGTGCTGCCGACCTTGTCCGGGTGCGACGCCCTCCGGGCCCAGAAGGCGGACATCTTCATCACCCGCGAGGCCACGATCTTCCTGGATCCCCCTCCGACCGAAACCGGCGAGGCCATCCTGACCATCGAGAACGACGACGATGCCGAGCATCGACCGTTGATCATCCGACTGGACGAGGGAACGTCGATGGCCGAACTCGAGGTCGGCGAGGACGGTCGCCTGGACGTCGGTCGTCCGATCGATCTGGAGTTCCAGGGTGACGGCTACCGGGTCGTGGCGAAGCTCGACACGATGCGTCCGTACTACGGCCAGTCGACCCGCATCAAGACGGTTGTCCACGTGCATCTGCGCCAGGGGATGTACGCCATCGTGGACAACCTCCCCGGCGGCATCGATGCCGGCACCTTCGCCGTCTTCGAGGTGACCGCATGAACTCCACGGACGACAAGCGCCCGACGCTCGGCTCGGAACTGCTCGGAGTCGTCGAGTCGGAAGGCCTCACGGTCGGCGCCGCCGAACTCGCTCCCGAGGATGGTCGTGGCCCTCTGGCCAAGGTCACCGGCGGACGGTCGGCCTATCCCCTTGTCGTGCTGAGTGCATTCTTCCTGGTCGACCAGATCGACACCCAGGCCTTCGGCATCCTCCTGCCCGAGATCCAGGCGACCTTCAACTTGTCGACGACGACGATCTCGTTGATCCTCGCACTGAACTTCCTGGTGCTGCTCGGCGGGTCCGTCTTCATCGGGTTCCTGGCAGACCGCTCGTCGCGAATCCGCCTGACCATCCTCCTCGCGATCCTGGCCGTGGTCGGGTCGATCTTCACGGGCCTCTCCCCCGCCATCTGGGTACTGGTCGTCGCCCGCATCGTCAACGGCGTCGGCGTGGCCGCCAGCAACCCGGTGCACCGGTCCCTGCTCGCGGACTACTACGAGGCCAAGGACCGGGGCAATCTCTTCGCCTTCCACCAGTCGGCCGACCAGGTTGCGAACGTGGTCGCGCCACTCGTGGTCGCCCTGCTCGGCACGATTTTCGGCTGGCGCCTCGTCTTCATCATCCTGGCCGTCCCGATCGCGGTGATCGTTGTGTTCGCACTGCGTCTGAGGGACCCACTGCGGGGAGGCACCGACGACGCGGAGACCGCCGCGGCCGCTGCGCAGGAGCCACCCCAGGACTTCGGGGAGGCCATTCGCACGCTGGGCCGCTCCCGCACCCTGCGCCGGACGTGGGCAGCGCTGGTGTTCGTGGGCGCCGGCTTCCTGCCCATCGCCACGTTCGTGCCGCTGTTCTACCGAACGGTCTTCGGACTCTCGCTGGCCCAGCGCGGTGTCCTTGGTGCGATCTCCTCGCTCTTCGGCATCGTGGGACTCCTCGTTGCCGGCGCGTGGGTCCAACGTGTACTGCCGGTCGACGCAGCACGCGTCCAGCGTGCTTCCGGCCATGCCTTCATCGGCGTGGCGGTCTGCGTCGTCGGGTTCGCGGCGTCCCCAAGTCTGTGGTTCAGCTTCGTGTCGATCTGCCTGCTGGGCCTCGTGTCTGGCTTCTACGTCCCGGCGTCAGCCGCGGTCCAGGCGCTGGTCGCGCCGGCCCGCTTGCGCACCCAGGCCTTCGCCTTCGGAGCGCTCTTCCTGGCCAGCGGCGCGTTCCTCGCCCCGATCGCGGGCAGCATCGCCGACTCACAGGGTCTGCGGCTGGGCCTGCTGGCGTTCACCCCCTTCCTCGTGATCGGCGGCATCGTGATGGTTTCCGCTGGCCGCTTCGTCGAGGAGGACCGGGCCGCCGCCCAGCGATCGTTGGAGACCGCTGCCAGCCTGCGAGCGCAGCGCGAGTCCGGCGAAATCTCGTCGTTGCTGGTGTGTCGGGGCCTCGACGTGCACTACGGCACCGTCCAGGTGCTGTTCGACGTCGACTTCGAGGTCCGGCAGGGTGAGATCATCGCGCTGCTCGGCACAAACGGTGCCGGCAAGTCCACCCTCCTCCGCGCCATCAGCGGCCTGACACCCCCGACAAATGGCTTCGTCTTCATCGACGGCCAGGACGTGTCGTCGAAGGCGCCGTGGGACACCGCCGCCGCGGGCGTGGTCCTGATGCCCGGGGGCAAGAGCGTCTTCCCGCTGATGACGGTCGAGGACAACCTGAAGATGGCGACCTGGCTCAACCGTCGCGACCCCGACTTCATCCGCGAACGCATGGCCGAGGTCAGGCATCTGTTCCCGCGCCTTGAGGAACGCTGGACGACACCGGCGGGCAACCTCTCTGGTGGCGAGCAACAGATGCTCTCGCTGGCGCAGTCGCTGATCAACAAGCCCAAGCTGCTGATGATCGACGAGTTGTCCCTCGGCCTGGCGCCGAAGGTCGTCGGTGAACTCCTCGAAATCGTCCGGGAGATCCACCGCACGGGCGTGACCATCGTCCTCGTCGAACAGTCGGTCAACATCGCACTGACGATCGCCGATCGCGCCTACTTCATGGAGAAGGGCCAGGTCCGCTTCTCGGGGGCGACGGCAGACCTCCTCGGTCGCGACGACATCCTGCGCTCCGTCTTCCTCGAGGGAGCAGCCAGCGCAGAGTCGCTGCTGAACCCGACATCGTGAGGACGGCAATGAGCCCCCGGACGTCGCCGAGCTCACGCCGCAGGCGCCTCGCGGCCCTGCTGACATCCATCACGACGCTCGGGGTCACGCTTTCGGGGACACTGCCCGGACTGGCCCAGGGAGTCACGACCACCCCGACCGACCACGATTCGCCGTACGTGATGGTTCTCTACCCCCAGCTGCCCAACGCCCAGCGCCCTTGGGAAGGCGACATCGCCGGCAACCGCAACCTGCTCAGTCGCACGCGCGAAGCTGGACTGCACTGGACCTACATCTGGGTGGCGTGGAGCGACATCGAACTCCAGCAGGGCGTCTACGACGAGATGCGCCTTGCGAAGCTCGACGAGTATGTGGCCACAGCCCGCGAGTACGGCGTCCACGTCGTCGTCCAGTTGATGATCGGCGCGTGGGGCTATCCGCAGGCCTGGGCGGGCGAGTACCGATTGAACTCGCAGAAGGCCGGCGTCAACCAGGTCCCGGGCGAGGACCCCGACACGTCCGGCCCCGGCACGCCGGCGCCTGTCGACCTGGGCCTGACCACGGACTGGGTGACGCTGCTGGTGGACCGCTATCGACCCGGCGGGGCCCTGTCTGAGCAACTCGGCTGGGACGACGACTACGGCGTCACCACATGGGAACTCGAGAACGAGCCCGACTCCCTGGCCTGGTATGGCGACTGGTCCAAGATCCCCAAGGACTACGCCGAATACCTGTCGATCATCTCCCCCACGATCCACGCCGCCGACCCCGACGCGATCGTCAAGGCCCCGGCCCTGTCACATCGCGACGGGGAGCGACTGTCGGGCATCCCGTGGCTGACCGAGGTCCTCAGCGCCGGCGACGCCAACTCGGAGTGGGCGTCGGACACCTACCGGGCCCAGGGGGGCGCGCCGGGCGGCGGTCCGCACATCGACGCGTTCAGCTTCCATCGCAACAACCCGACGCTGCACGACAAGCAGACCGCCCAGCGGGCGCTGGACCTCATGGCCATCGCCGATCAGTTCGGCGCCGATCCCGAGGCGCCCGTGCAGTCGGACGTGCAGTTCCACTACAGCGAGGGCGGTGCCCTGCAGTACACCGCGGACGTCCTCGAGTTCTCCTGGGCGCAGACACAGCTGATCGCGCAACTCCAGGGTGTCGGCGTGGACAAGATGACCTTTGAGCCCGCTGCCGAGATCAACAAGGACCCGTGGGCTGACCAGCCGATATTCATGGCGATGCAGGCGTTTGTCGAGTTCCTGCCGCGCGCCGACGAGACCGTGCCGGGGGACGACGAGATCGCGACCGAGGGTGTCACCGCATACCGGCGGACCGATCCCTCGACCGGCGCCCGAACGTGGATCGTGTGGGCGGACAGCCTCGAGCCGGACGCCGCGACTGGCGAGCCATTCACCGCGAGGATCCCCGTCCGCACGGAACAGGCCCTGGTCATCAACCCCGACTGGTCCCGGCAGACCGTGGACGCCACGGACGGCACCGTCGAGGTGACGCTGACCCCGGCCGATCCATCGCCCACCGTCTGGGTCAGCGAACTCCTCGTCGGTTCCGCGACGTCCCCGGCGGCCACACCGACCACCCAGACCTCGCCCGAGAACCAGGCCGCACCGCCAGACGCCACCGACAGTCCCCTACCCGTCACGGGCGGGAGCCTGACGGCGAGCGCCGGACTCGCACTGGCCGTCGGGTCCATCCTGCGCCGACGCGGGCACGCCCAAGGAGCACGACGATGACCACGACGACGGATGCGCGACGAACCCTGGGTCCATGGAAGCTGCCGCCCATTGGGCTGGGTGCGGCCGGGTTCTCCGTGGGTGCTCCCCCACCGTTGGAGCAGGCCATCACGACGATCCGGGCCGCGATCGACGCCGGGGTACGCCTCATCGACACGGCCGCGTGCTACGTGCCACGCCATGACGCGCCTGGCGACAACGAGACCATCATCGCCACAGCACTCGACGGCCTCGGCAGGGACGACGTCGTCGTTGCCACGAAGGCGGGCATCCGCCGGACCGCGTCGGGAGGAACGATCGCCACTGACTTCACGGGCGATGCGTCGCCGGCAGCCCTTCGCGACCAGTGCGAGATCAGCCTTCGCGCGCTGAACGTCGACAGCCTCGACATCTTCCAACTGCACAGCCCCGATCCAGCCGTTCCCCTGGTCGAGTCCGTCGGTGCCATGCGAGAACTGCAGGTGGTCGGCAAGGTCCGTGAGATCGGGCTCTGCAACGTCACCCTCGACCAGCTTGCCGAGGCACGTGGCGTGACGGCCATCGCCAGCGTCCAGAATCGCCTGTCGGCAGGACACCGCGAGAATCTCGAACTGGCTCGCGCGTGCGCCGAAGATGGGATCGCCTTCGTGGCCTACTCGCCCTTGGGAGGGCTCGGGGCGGGAGCACGTGGGCTCGGCCAGCAGAACCCTGCCTTCGAGCAAATCGGGAACGCCCACGGGGTGTCGGCCCAGAGGGTCGCGTTGGCGTGGCTGCTTCGCGCCTCCGAAAACATCATCCCGATCCCAGGTTGCCGGCGCGAGGCGACCGTCCTGGACTCGGTCGCTGCCGTCGGCCTGGAACTGGACGACGACGAATTGGCATTGCTGGATCAGGAGACCCCGGGAGCAGGCGCATGAGGCAGGACCGATCATCTCGCGACCCTGGTCCGGTCCTGACCCTGTCGTTGGTGCTCGGCTGCCTGGTGGCGTCGGCTTTTGCCACCCCATTCGATGTGCCAGATCGGCAGGAGACCGGCCTGACCATCCTGGCGGACGGCACGACGGTCACCTCGGCCAACACTGCCAACACTGCCAACTCGAGCGCCGCAACCGACGGTGCGTCCTCAACACCGGCGAACGGTTCCTCTGGCCCAACGCAGAGCAGCTCAGCCACGACCGAGACCGCTGGGCAGCCATCGACTTCCGCGGCCACACCAGCCGCTACCTCCAGCCAGGCCCAGACACAGCCCGAGGCAGCCGACGGTGCGAGCTACCAAGGTGTGACGGCGACCTCGGTCCTGTGGGGGGTCTCGGCGCAGAAGAACGGTTGTGGCGGTTTCGACCAGGGAGAGATCCAGCGAGGCTTTGGCATCAACTCCAATGCAGAGCTCAACTACGAACTCATGGTCGAGTACTGGAACAGCTTTCCGCTGGTCGATTACCCGCTTCCGCCGGAAATCCGCAAGCACGTGAACCCGGAGAATGGCTACTGGGGCCGAAAGATCGAGACCGTCTTCCGCGACAGCGGTGGTTACGCCTGCCAAGACGTCGGGCGAGCCAACGCGGTTCGCATGGCAGAGGAGGACCTGGTCTTCGGGCTGATCATGCCGCCGACCGACGGGCCCGAGGTCCCAATGTCGCTGGTCATGGCCCAACATCAATTGATCCACATCGGTCGCTGGCTCACCGGGCCGATGTTCTGGGGGCCACGTCAGCCGTACTTCTTCGACGGTCGTTGGGGCAGCAACATCTCGCACGTCCTCGCGCAGGGTTCTTGGATCTGTCGTGACTGGGTCGGCCAGCTTGCCAACGACACCGGAGACCCGATGGTGTCAGGCCTGCCGCGCAACTTCGGGATCACCTACCCCGACGTCCCGGACTTCACCGAAGCTGTCGACCACCTCGACGAGGAACTCGCGCGCTGCGGCCTCGAAGGGGCTGGCCACTATGGCATTCCCTTCGATCTCTCGACGCTCGCGGCCAACGCCCAGACAGTCGTGACGCGCATGCGCAGCGACGGGGTCACCACGATCGTCAGCGTCAACGACTTCCTGACGCGACTGCTGATGATGGAGGCCGCGACGCAACAGAACTGGCACCCGGAATGGGTCGTGTCGGGAATGGGCAACGGTTCCTTCCCGGGCACGTACTCCACCTTCATGACGCCCGACCAGGCGGCCAATGTCTGGGGCGCGGTCGACAATGCCGCCGTGACGGACGGCCCCTACACCGAAACAGAGGCGTATGTTGCCTTCAAACGGATCCGGCCCAACGAGGAGCCGGACGACGGATGGGTGAACTTCTACGAGCAGTTCAAGCTGCTGGCCCTCGGTATGGCAGGCGCCGGACCGAACCTCACGCCGCAGACGTTTGCTCAGGGGCTCTACACCCTGTGCAACCCATGCCATCAGGACAGTCCGCTGGACCGGTTGGAACGGATCACACCCGATGACCCGACCGACATCGAGGGCTTCACGCTCGTGAAGTGGGATCCCGACAGGATCTGCACCCCCTGCAAGCCGGACGCCAACGGAAACGCACCGGCGGGTTACTTCGACTTCCTCGAGGACGGCAAGCGGTATGGCCTGACCATCCGCGACCCTGTCACGTAGGTCGGTCCACGACCGGGTTCAGCGCCGAGGCGGCCAGGTCGCCAGGGGTCAACCCGGGCAACCAGGTCGCCAGATCCGCACGCTGGCCCTCGTTGCACGGCTCGGTCACGCGAGCACCGTCGGCGAACCAGATGACTGTCATGACGTCACGTCGGGTCTGTGTGACGTTCGCCGTCGCCGAATGCAACGTCCATGCGGCATGGAACGATGCGTCGCCCGCTCGCATCGCGCCGGTCCGGCCGATCTCGTAGGACGAGCCGGCGAGCAGGTCGCGGAAGAACTGGTCGGAGCTGCTCGAGATCGGCTGGTCACTGAGGTTGCCGTCGAGGTGTGAACCCCGGGCGAAGCACAGTTCGCCCATGTCGGCCGTCACGTCGACCAGGGGCATCCACATGGTGACCGCACGATCGGTGTCCAGGGGCCAGTAGTGCTTGTCCTGGTGCCACGGCGTCGGACCACCACCGGCCATCTTGAACAACGCCTGGTCGTGGTAGATCCGCACGCGGTCGACACCGAGCAGCCTGCGGGCCACGTCCGCCAGTCGCGACGAGAGCGTGAAGGCACGTGCGTGGGGATCGTCCACCCAGAGGTTTTCGTACTGGCGAAACGCTCGTTCGTAGACCTCGCCCTCGGTGCTGCTCGCCCTGCGTGGCGTTCTCGAGTCGGTCGCCTCCGCGAGTCGCTGCGCCAGGTGCGACGCCTCGTGGGTATCGAGCAGTCCGCGGACCGTCACGTGCCCGTGTCGCCGGAAGCCATCCACGTCACCGGTGCTGACGGTTCCGACGCCGCCCAGGGCGAGCACCGCCGCGTCGCCCACGGATTGCATCGCGCTCTCGGGTGCCGTCATCGCGGGCCGCCGGTCCCAACGAAGCGACTGGCGGGAACATCGAGGGCGGCCGCCGGAGGCTGCATCGGGGTGAAGTCCGCGGCGTCCCCGTCGATCGCCTCCAGGCTCGACCAGTCCGAGGTCAGCCCCGACCAGTCCGGGATGTGCGGATGGAAATGCGGGTGCATGGTCTCACGCACAACGGGTTCGGACGTCGACTGGTAGCGGTAGTCCACGGAGAGCCGGAGCCGGTCCTGGTGGTTGGGGCGGGCCCCGTGAACGGTCAGGGAGTGGAACAGCAGGACGTCTCCGGCCTCGAAGTCGGCACTGACCCAATCGGGATCGTCGTCGCGCGTGGCGACACCCAGACCGCCCGCACCCGCCGCTTCGCCGACGGGCAGCAGACCCCCGTCCTGGCTGCCGCGCAGGACGCGGAGTCCCCCGAGGTCACCCGGGCAGTCGCCGAGCGGGGCCCACACCGTGAAGGTGTCGACCGTTCCCTGGATGTAGCGATAGTCCTGATGTGGAGCCGTCGGTGCCATGCCGAACGGGTAGGAGACGCGACCAATCTTGCGAGGATGGACCAGGACGTCCTCATCGATCAACGTGCGCACCATCGCGACCAGCTCCGAACGATGCGCCAGGGCGTGGAACGCCTCGACTCCCTGCAGGGCGGCGTAGCCATCCCAGTAGGAGTCGTCCATCTCCGGGCGTGCGATCGCGCCGGGCAACTGCTCGGAGGCATGGGAGCCGTCACGCAACCACCCGTGACGTGCCAGCTCCTCGAGGATCTGGAGCCGGACCACCTCGACGGCATCCACCGCCAGCAGGTGGCGGAAGAAGAGGTGGCCCTCATCGGCGAGGCGGGCCCGAAGGCGACCCGTGTTGCCGATGTCGGGAGTTGCGTCGCGGAATTCGTCCATGCTCATGCCTCGGGTCTGACGGCGCCCGGAGCGCCCAGTTGCCGGGTGAACCACGACCGCATGCGATCGAAGTTCTCGTCCCAACGTGCGAAGGAGTAGTCGAGGGAATGGCCGCCCCCGACGATCACGACGTGGTCGTTCTCGACCCCCAGTTCGTCCAGCCGACCGTGGAAGGCCACGACCTGGTCCAGGGGGACAACCGGATCACGGTCGCCGACGACCGTCAGGACCGGGGGCATGGCCGCGACGTGCACCATGGGCGAGGCGTCGCTGCGCGAGTCGGTGTCACGCCCGCGAAAGAGTCGGTCGAGCAGCGGGTTCACGGCGGGGTTGCACTTGCCGGGGCGCAACTCGAGCGCCGGGTACATCAGCATCGCCGCGTGGACATTCGACGGCACCCCCGCGTTGCCACCCTCGCCCTCGAAGCGTCCGGCCGTCGCGGCCAGCAGTGCAGCCAGTGTCCCTCCGGCGGAGCTGCCGACGACCCCGAACCGGTCTGCATCGAGGCCGATGGTGTCCGCGTTGGCGCGCAGCCACCGGGCGGCGCATTTCACGTCCTCGAGGCAAGCGGGCCAGGGTGCATCGCCTGACAGGCGGTAGGTGCAGACCGCGGTGACCCAGCCATGCGCGGCGAGGTGGTTGGCGTATCGGAGCATCATCTCCGGATAGCCCTCCTGGAAGCCACCACCGTGCACGAACAGCAGCCCGGGGGCCGCTGCACCGACAGGCTGTGCAAACAGGTGCATGGGCAGGTCGTTGCCACCTGCACCCGCAGTGCCAACCACCTGGTGGTCCACGTAGCGGACTCCGGCCGGGGGTTCCTCGGCCGTCATGATGGCCAACGCCTCCCCCGCGAGCACGCCGGGCTCAACCTCGCGCTGCGGATCGGAGACCTCCAGCGCGCGCAGCACCCGATAGCGATCGACGACCTCGACGGTGTAGGCGGTGAAGGCGTCCACGTCCGACATCAACTGCTCCCAGGGTGCGGCAAACGTGGCCCTCCCACCGCCGCACCTGACTGGTTATCATACAGATCATTCTGAGACTTTCTACCATGACAACGAAGGACATCTGCAGTGCAGGAGCCACAGCTCCAGGCCGTCCTGGTCGAGCACTCACACCTCGACCGTGAGTGGTATCGCACGGCAGAGCGCTTCCGAGGACGCCTGGCCGAGGCCCTCGACGAGGTGCTCGACGCACTCGAGACCTCGACTCGCATCTACACCCTCGACGGGCAGGTCGTGGTGCTCGAGGACTACCTCGAGATCCGGCCCAACCGACGTGAGCAGGTACTGCGCCTGATCGAGCGCGGGCAGTTGGTCATCGGGCCGTGGTACGTCCAGGCCGACGGCCTCATCCCCAGCGACGAACTCATCGTGCGCAACCTCCTCGAGGGAGCGGCTGCGGCTCGCGACTTCGGCGCGACCAGCCCGGTGGGCTACCTGCCCGACACCTTCGGGCATCCCGCGCAGCTGCCGATGATCCTCGCCGGGGCAGGCCTGACCAGCTTCTGCTTCTCTCGAGGCAGCGTGGGTGACCTGCCCGACCAGTTCCGCTTCACGGCGCGGGACGGCTCAAGCATCCTCGCGCTGCGCCTGCGCGGTGGCTACAGCAACGCCGCCCACCTGCCGCATGACGACGTCGAGGCGGGGCGCCGGCTCGCCGAGGTCACGCGCGAGATCGCGGAACACGGCGCAGGCGACATGGTCATCCTCATGGCCGGCCACGACCACGTCCTGCCCAGGGACCTGACCAAGGCATTGCAGGTCGCGGCCGACCACGGGGTCGCCATCCGACCCGGTTCCATCGAGGACGCCGCCAACGCCGTCGCCGACTCCGATCTCGCCACCCATCGGGGCGAGATCCGGATCGCCGGCAAGGCACCGATCCTGCAGGACGTGCTTTCGACCCGCGTCTCGCTGAAGCTCGCGAATGCCAGGTGCGAGGCCATGCTGGTTCGCGTTGCCGAACCATTGTCCGCCGCCGCCACCCTGTTCGGCGTCGATGCTGAGTGCGCCGCGATCTCGCTCGCCCGACGCGAACTGCTGCACAACCACGCACACGACTCGCTGTGTGGCACCTCGATCGATCCGGTCCATCGCGAGATGGCGGTCCGGTTCCTGCGAGTTCAGGAGCGGCTCGAGGAGTCGGCGTCGCGCATGCTGGGCCGGCTGACCGGGGATCGGACCTCGCGCCCGGGTGACCTCCCGGAGGGCGGCGTCCGCCTGGCCGTCTTCAATCCCCACTTCACGCCCTGGACCGGCCCGGTCGAGTTCTGGTTCGACGCCGATCCGCCGTACGTGGTGACCGCTGAGGGCAAGCCCGCCCTTCCTGCGCTGCTCGAGGCCAGCGAGGGCGCTCCCGGCTTCACCGTCGACGACGTGCCAACCCGCATGCTGCGACGCCCCAACACCGAGCGCTTCTCCTGGCGCAACGACGCGGACGACCGCGGGGTGCAGTTCGTTGTTTCCGAGCTTCCTGCCCTGTCCTGGACCGAACTCACCCTGACGACCGACGATCGTGAGGAGCAGGTCTTCACCGACGATGGCACCTCCATCGAGGTGCCGGGCCTGCACCTCGCGGTCGACCCCAGCGGTCGCTTCACCCTGACCAGCGGTGACGACTCGTGGCCCGACCTCTTCGGCATCATCGACGAGGGGGATGCCGGCGACAGCTACGACGCCGGCATCGTCGGAGACGCGGTGACAGGGGATGCACTCGTCTCGGTGCGTCGCCACCGCCACGAGAACGGGCTGCAACGCCTTGTCGTGCGGCGACGGTGCACGGTGCCCGAAGGCCTTGCCATGGCCAGCTTCCGCCAACGCGCCACCGCGACGGTCGACCTCGAGCTGGAATTCGAAGCCACGCTGTGGCCGGGCGCCGATCGCGTTCCTGTCACCGTGCGGCTCGACAACCTGGCACGGGACCATCGCCTACGCCTTCGATTCCCGATCGCCGGGGGCGACCCCGTTGCGGGTGGTCCCTTCGACGTGATCACCCGCTCCCTGGCCGGCGGCGAACTCGACCCGATGCCGATGCACCGGTTCGTCACCCGCGAGGACGCGGGCCTGGCCCTGAGTGCGCCCGGCCTCCTGGAGTGGGCTGCCGACGATGATGGCCTCGCCGTCACGCTGGTTCGCTCCTTCGGGTGGCTCAGCCACGATCGCCACCCTGATCGCACCGGTCCTCTCGGGCCCAACCTTCGCACGCCCGATGGCCAGGAACTCGGACCCCTCGAGGCGACCATCACCCTCATCCCGTCCCGAGATGGCGACACGCGCGAAGCCATGGCGGGACTCGCACACGCGCAACCGCTTGCCCGCGTCGTGACGGGCGCCCCCCAGTGGGCGCCCGAATCACCCCTGGTGGGCCTCGACGAGGGCGCGGTCGCGATCACGGCGGTGAAGGCCGCCGACGACGGACGTGGGATCATGGTCCGAATCTGGAACCGAGGCGCGTCGCCGGCTACGACGCGCTTGCGCTGCGTCGCGGCCCTAGGGTGGGCGTGCCTGACCGACCTGCTCGAGCAGGACGGCGAGGAACTTCTGGTGGCGGACGGGACCGTGCGTGTGCACGTCCCCCCGTACGCACTGCGGACCGTGCGCCTGCGGACCGACTGACCTCCCGCGCCGATTGCGCGGACTGGGCTGGCTGCCTGCCACGGGGCAAGGGGGAACCCATGCGAGTCGAACTCAACATCCTCGACTACCTGCGACGTGCGGTCGCCGTCTACGGCGAACGCACGGCCATGGTCGACGCGGACACCGACGGCGAACTCGCCTCGGTGACATACAGCTCGCTGCTGCGTCGGGCCAACAACATGGCGGCCAACCTCGAGGAGATGGGCATCGGCCACGGTGACCGCGTCGCCATCCTGAGCCCCAACTCCAGCCGCTTCCTCATCTCGTTCTTCGGGGTGAGTGGGCACGGTCGCGTGCTGGTCCCGATCAACTACCGGCTCAACCGCGAGGAGGTCGCCTACATCCTCGAACACAGTGGGGCCGAGGTCCTGTTGATCGACCCCGAGTACGCCGCAGCCCTCGCCGGCCTCGAGGTCAAGCATCGGATCGTGCTCGACGGAATCCAGGACCGAGACCTCTTCGCCGCCACCGATCGATCGCCGTCGACGCCATGGCCCGGAGACGAGGACGCGACCGCCTCGATCAACTACACGTCGGGGACGACAGCGCGCCCCAAGGGTGTCCAGCTCACCCACCGCGGCCTCTGGATCAACGCCGCGATCATGGGCTGGCACCTCGGAGTCAACGATCGTGACGTCTACCTCCACACGCTTCCGATGTTCCACTGCAATGGCTGGGGCATGCCCTACGGCGTGTCCGGCATGGGTGGCAAGCACGTCAACCTCCGCGCCATCGACGGCGAGGAGATCCTCGCGCGCATCGAGGAGCACGGCGTCACGTTGCTCAACGGTGCGCCGGCTGTCGTGCAGCGGATCCTTGAGGCGGCCGCAGCACGTCTTGCGGCGGGAGTGACGGTTCCCGGTCGCGCTCAGGTTCGTATGGTCGTCGCGGGTGCACCACCGCCATCGTCCGTCATCGCCCAACTCGAGGACGAACTCGGCTGGGAGTTCATCCAGATCTACGGTCTCACGGAGACCTCACCACTGCTGACCATGAGTCGCACGCGCCAGGAGTGGGACGACCTCGACACCGCGGGCCGCGCACAACGTCTGGTTCGTGCCGGCGCGCCGGTCATCGGCGTCGACCTGCAGCTCTCCCCGGACGGAGAGATCCTTGCCCGCTCGAACCACGTCTTCGACGGGTACTGGGACCAACCGGATCAGACTGACCAGGCCATGGAAGGCGGCTGGTTCCACACAGGGGACGGCGCGGTCATGGACGGCCCGTACGTGGTGGTGACCGATCGCAAGAAGGACGTCATCATCACCGGTGGCGAGAACGTCAGCTCCATCGAGGTAGAGGACTGCCTCTATCAGCACCCCGCAGTGGCCGAGTGCGCGGTGATCGGCGTGCCGGACGAGACCTGGGGCGAAACCGTCAAGGCCATCGTCGTGCTGCGACCCGATGCCGAGGCGGACGTGCAGGCCCTCATCGACCACTGCCGCGATCGACTGGCCCACTACAAGTGTCCGAAGAGTGTCGACTTCGCGCACGAGCTTGCCAGGACCGCAACCGGCAAGCTCCAGAAGTTCCTCATCCGCGCCCCCTACTGGGACGGACGCGAGCGCCAGGTCAACTGAGCGCGGCCAGCCCTGCTTGTACACGACGGCGTGTCCGTCGATGCCGCGAGCGGCCTCAGTCGCGGGTGTAGGACCACGACCGGGTGGACACGACGTGCTTGCGCGGTTCGCCCTCGAAGCCGTCGAGACGATCGAAGAGGAACTCGGCGCCGATCCTGCCCATCTCGGCGGGATCGTGGGCGATGATGTGCAATTCGATGGGCAGCACGTCCGCAAGTTCGAACGTGTCGAAGGCGAGGAGCTCCACGTCCGCCTGGGTCCGCAGGAGCGCACCCACCACGCCGACGCTCAGTCGGTTGTTCACGCTGAAAAGGGCCGTCGGGGGCTGGGCCCAGGCGACGACATCCATCGTCGCGGCGCGAGCTGCGCGCGGATCCTGTTCCACGTCCACCACGACGGGAGCCCGGCCCGCCTCGAGCATCGCGAGCCGGTAGCCCTCGACTCGCTCGTCGAGAGCCGCAAAATCCGACGATGTCAGCGCAACGATTCTGTCGTGACCCGCGGAGATCAGTCCGGCCACACCCGCCCGCGCCGCGTTGACGTTGTCGGGCACGACGCAGTCCGCACCGACGGCACCCAGCGCACGGTCGAGCGCGACAACTGGCGTGCCGAGGTCGATCTCGAGACTGAGGTAGGCGTGGTCCGCCGCAGTCGGGACGACGAGCAGGCCGTCGACACGGCGACGGCACAGTTCGAGCAGCAGCTCTCGTTCGCGCGTCGGATCCTCTTCCGACGACGCGGTGACCACCAGGTGGTCGCGTTCGTCAGCGACCTGCTCGATGGCTCGGTGCATGGCGGCGTAGAACGGGTTGCCGACATCACCCATCACGAAGCCGACCGTTGCCGAGGATGCCCCGGTACGCAGGTCGCGGGCCACGTCGTTGCGGCGGAACCCCAGCTCGCGGCTCGCCAGCCGAACGCGCTCGGCCGTCGCCGGGGCGACGCCGTCCTCCGCGTTGATGACCCGGGAGACCGTCTTGAGCGAGACGCCAGCGTGACGGGCGACGTCGAGCATGGTGGGCCGCTTCGCCGCACGACCTCCCGCCGTGATCAGGTTGCCGCGGTGACCGGTACTGCCCATCCGGGTCACGGGATGCCCCTGATCTGGTTTCATTCGCAAATGACAACGTTATCAACTGACACTGGATGTCGACCGGCCGCAACCAAGGCACCGGGAGGTGCGCGCCATGAGTGAGGCAGTCAGCCGCATGCGCACGCTCGGGTCGTCCGGACCCAACCTTGCACCGCTTGGGATCGGCACATGGATCATGGGCGGTGCCTGGCGCATGGGGTGGGGCCCACAGCAGGACGACGAATCGATCCGAACGCTCCATGACGCGTGGGACCGCGGGATCAACTGGGTCGACACGGCACCGATCTACGGCCTCGGTCACGCCGAGGAACTGACGGGCCGGGCCCTGGCCGGGCGCGACGATGTCCTGGTCTTCACCAAGTGCGGGATGCAGTGGGACGCAGCCGGCCACCTGGGGGCCATCGACCTACGACCGGACGCCATCCGCGCGGAGTGCGAGGCCTCGCTGCGCCGCCTCGACCGCGAGGTGATCGACCTGTACCAACTGCATTTTCCCGACCCAACCATCCCCATCGAGGAGTCGTGGGGCACCATGGCGGAACTGGTCGACGAGGGCAGGGTCCGCTGGGTGGGCCTGTCCAATCACTCCGTCGACGAGGTCCGGCGCGCTCATGCGCTGCGCCCCGTCGACAGCGTCCAGGCGCGACTTCACCTGCTCGACCAGCGCAACACCGTCGACCTCCTCCCTTGGTGCCAGCACGCAGATGTCGGCGTGCTGGCCTACAGCCCCCTGGCAAGCGGCCTGCTCGCCGGTCCCGTCCAACGCAGCACCCTCGCCCACGATGACTGGCGACGGGAGGACGCGCGGTTCGCTCTCGAACAACGAGGCGCCTCCGACGTGCTCGCGGCGATGCAACGGCTCGCCCCCGGCCAAACCACCGCGACGGCAGCGATCGCGTGGGTGGTCGCCCAGTCGGGCGTCACCGCGGCGATCGTCGGCGCGCGCTCGACCGACGAGCTCGTGGCGCTGGAAGCTGCGGCCAACCTGACCCTGACCCCCGAGGTCGTCCGGACGCTGGCCGAGTCCGCCGGTGAGGTCGCCTTCGAGGAGCGACCACAATGGCGATGACTGTGGCACCCCATCAGGTCCTCCAGCGCACCGTCCCCGGCGGGTGTGAACTGGCCGGCGCAAGCGTGCCTCTCGCGGTCACCGACGAGGCAGGCAGCGTGACCGAACTCGCTGAGCCGAGGGCGGGAGAAGCGCTGCTCCCGACTGGCGGCCCCTACACCCTCCACCTGCGCGACGGAGCGGTCGTGGACGACGTCCACGTGGGCGACCTGTGGCTGCTCGCCGGTCAGTCCAACATCGAGGGAAACGGCGAGTGGGTCGATCCAACGCCGGCACATCCGCATGTGCGCGTGCTTGGGCTCGATCGGCGTTGGCACGTGGCGGAGGAGCCGTTGCATGAGCCATTGCACGCCGCCGATGCGGTCCGCCTCGCCACCCTCGACAACATCGAACGACGGCGTCGTGACGAGGTCGGGCCCCGAACGATCGGAACCGGTCCCGGCCTGCCGTTCGCCGTCGCGCTGACCACCGCCACCGGGACGCCGACAGGTCTGGTCGCCGCCGCCCACGACGGCTCAACGATGCAGGAGTGGGACCCCGGAGCACGGGATCGCGGCGGAGAGTCGCTGTACGGCTCGACCTGGCTGCAGGTGCAGGCTGCCGGCGGATCCGTGACCGGCGTGATCTGGTACCAGGGCGAGAGCGACAGCCATCCCGCGGGGGCCGCCACCTACGGCCGGGCACTGACGCGCCTGATCGCTGCCCTGCGCCGAGACTTCCACGCATCGACGGTGATCCAGGTCCAACAGTGCCGCCTCGGAGTCGACCCGCAGGTCCTGGTGCCAAAGCTGCCGCTGCTCACCGACGAATCCTGGAGCCGCGTGCGCGACCTCCAGCGGACGGGGGACGCGGACGTGGTGGTCAGTGCCGTCGACCTCTCGCTGCACGACTTCATCCACCTCGACCGGCGTTCGGTGCAACGACTTGGCGAGCGGCTCGCCCGAGCCGCGGTTGGCGAGCCAGTCCCCTCGATCGGGACGTTGACACGCCGCGGCGACACCGTCGAGATCGCCATCGGTGGCCTGACGGTGGCCGATCTGCCTGCCCGAGTCGCCGGCGTCACGTTGCACGTGTCCGGCCAACCACCAATCCCACTGGCGGCGACATTGACGCAGGAGGACTGCCTCGAGGTCACGTTGCCGCAGGGACGTCACCCCGCGGACGCAGCGGTCGCCCATGCGTACGGCCTTGCACCGGAGGCGACCTTCCACGATGACCGCGACCTGGCGCTGCCAGGCTTTGGACCACTGCCCCTGCCACGGTCGACGAGTCACGGCGAGCCACCGATGCGGCCAGTCACCTCCGCACGGAGTTGCTGACCGATCCGATGGGCCTGGCCCGACCAACAATCGGCGGCGGTGTTGTGCTGCGGGACAGGTCGGGGTGCCGCGCCGGGCCTTACCGTCGGGACTCGCGATGAGAGGCAGGCCGAGAGGCAGCGAGGAGGTTGGCGTTGTCCGAACAGATGCGAAGCCGTGTGAGATGGAGTCGGCGGTATCCACCGCTGGCCAGCGCCCTCGTTGCGCTGCTGCTGGCGATGTTCGTCCTGCCGTCGGCTCTGAACATCCCGCAGTCGAACCCGACGCAGACCCTGGAGTTCGCGCCAATCCCGCCAGAGGATGACCAGCCACCGCCTCCACCCGGCAACGTCGAAAGCCTGTCGCTCGGGTCGTCCGCGACGTCACCGTCCGCGGACGCCGAGGGCGGGTCGGGCCCCGGGTTGCCGCCACCCGCGATCCCGGAGGGGGTCGGTGAGGCCCCGATCACGAAGCGGTGCGTTGGCAACCCGCCGAAGCAGACCGAGGATCCGCTGGCACCACCCTGCGTGGGCCACTTCGACGGCGACAACGGCGGGGCGACCACGGCTGGTGTGACTGCGGATGAAATCCGTGTCCTCGTCTACCAGGCCAGCAACGTCCAGGATGGCGTCACGGCCCGGGGCGCAGAGCAACGCCCGGCCGGGGAGTGCTTCGACCTCGGTCAGCCGCCATCGCAGGACGAGCACTTCACGGTGCGCTCGTTCCGCGTCCTGCAGGGGTACTTCAATGATCGCTTCCAGACCTACAACCGGTTCGTGCACTTCTACGTGTGCTTTGACGCGCACACCGGCTCGACCACGGGGTGCCTCTCGGCCGAGGACCGCGTCGCCGACGCCCGCAACCTGTACGACCTCTACGAGCCGTTTGCGGTTCTGCCCTACCCGGATTGCACAGGAGTCGAGTTCGTGGAGCAGATGGCCGGGCAGAGCGCGCTGAACTTCGGAATGACGGGGGCCAGACCAGCCGACTTCTTTCGGGCGTATCCCGGATACATCTGGGGGTACACCCCATCTCTGGAGGAGCAGGCGGCGATCTTCTCGAGCCATGTCTGCCAGAAGGTCGTACCCAACCCCGTGGAATCCAGCGGCAACGGTGATGCAGGGCAGCCGCGCAAGTTCGGGATGCTGATCCCCGAGGAGCCGGACACCACCATCGACTTCGCCGGCGAGGTCCGCCGGCGAATCGAGGACTGCGGCGCGACCATCGAGGTGGTCGGCCGATACCCCGCAGGCCAGACCACCTACGGCACCGGCAACGACGCGGCGGCCGCCCAGAACATGGCGGCATTCCAGCAGGCCGGCGTCACCACGGTGATCTGGCCGAAAGGGCACGAGACCAAGCACTCCGGCGCGGCGGCACGCCTCGGCTATCTCCCCGAGTGGCTCCTGGCTGGCGACCTGCAGCACGAAGGACGGACCACCACGGCGGCCCAGGACCAGACCGCGTTCGACGGTCACGCGTTCGTGGTCACCACCCTGCCCCTGAACCTGCCCGGGCAGACCAGTCCATGCGCTCAGGCCGTCGACGACTACGCCCCCGACTGGCCACAGCTGGACCAGGACTACCTCTGCGGGCTTCGCCCATTCTTCTACACGGACACGTTCCAGCTGTTCCTGGGCATCCAGGTCGCCGGCCCGCGCCTGACCGCCGAATCGCTTGACCGCGGCATGCACGCGATCCCAGCCATCCCGTCGTCTGCCCCGAACGTCCCGGCCTGCTTCTACAACCCCGGCGACTACACCTGCATCAAGGACGCCGCCGTGGGCTGGTGGGACGCCGATGGTGGCACGCAGACCGGCGACGGTGGCACGCCGGGCTGTTGGAGGATGATGCAAGGCGGCTTGCGTCACTTCGCCGGGCAGTGGCCGGAAGGCAACATCCAGGCTCAGAAGGACGATGCCAGCGACCCGTGTCACGACCACGGCGGCGGTTTTCAGACGTACGCCTGAGCGGCCACCGGCGCCCTTGATTGTATGCATGTTACACACAATGGCACGCTAGGGTGCAGGCATGGCCACCCCAACCAGGCACCAACCAACGCGACGCACTCGCGCTGCGAACCTCGAGGGACTGGATACGGCGATCACCCGGTTCCGACGGTTCCTGCAATTGCCGGCGGTCGGCGACTTCATCCATCGTCGCCTCGACCGTGACGTCGACCTGAACGTCTATCGCGTTCTGCGAGCGGTCGAGACGAGCGAGGGCGAGGGTCGAACGGTCGGTGACGTCGCCCAGATCCTGGATGTCGAGGCATCAACGGCCAGCCGCCTCATCGATGGTGCGGTCGCTGCGTCGCTGCTGCTGAAGCAGTCGTCCGAGCTGGACCGGCGGTGCACGCTCGTTCACCTGACGGACCAGGGCGCGGAATGGCTCCAGCAATTGCGCCAAGCCCGAATCGCCCTGTGGTCAACGATCACGTCCGAGTTCACCAAGGATGAGATCGGCGCACTGGCGAGCCTGCTCGATCGCATCTACGACGCGGCCAAGGGGCTCGACGAATGAACCTTGCAGCGCGACCAGGACCGGCCACCAACGAGGAGCCGAGGTGACCAGCGACGACCTGACCTCCCGCTACGCCCGCGCCATCGCCCTTTCGGGCCCGCGTGCAGCGGCCCTGCTTCGCGACGCCGCACCACCGCGAATATGGCTTGAGACCGACCGACTCGCCTTCCGCGTGCGCGGTGAGGAGAGAGTCGTCGAGCTGGCCACCGGCGAGATCCGAGCCGCGACCGAGGCGGAGGCAAGTCGGATCCCGACCGACCCGCCGCCTCGCAAGGACCTTCACGAGGCGCCCGCACCGGCAGCTGTCGTCGGCTCTCCCGACGGCAGGTGGGGGATCGGTCAGCACGAGGGGAACGTCGAACTGCACGATCTGGGTGCACCAGGCGCCGACCCCATGAAGCTCTCCACCGACGGGTCCGTGATGGATGGCTACGGCGTCCACTACGGCAACTGGAAGGCTGGGTTCATCGGGCGGAGCCGGACGCCGGAGCCACACCCGCCCATGGGTGTCATGTGGGCCCCGGACAGCCGCCGTGTCATCATCCCGCGCGTCGACCTCACAGGCATCGAGCCCTACCCATTCCTTGAGACCGTGCCGCAGGACGGCTCGATCCGGCCCAAGGTCCATTACGCGCCCTTCCCTCTGACCGGGGAGGAGTTGCCGGGGATTGACTGGTATGTCTTCGACGTCATCGACGGCTCGTCGGTACGCGTCGATCTGCCGCAGGACCTGCTGTCCCTGCACCAGGACCTCACAGCCCTGCGGACGGTGACCTTCTCCAGCGACGCCACTCACGCATATGTCGTGGCGCACGGGGCCCACATGAGGTCCGCCCACCTGTTCGACGTGGACCTGATGTCGGGAGCGGTCCGCGAAGTCGTCGGCGAGCGGGCAGAGCCGCGCATGGACCTGAACACGTCGTCCTACATGCCACCCAACGTCGCTGTGATCGGCGATCTGGAGCAGGTCGTGTGGTTCTCCCAGCGCGACGGTTGGGGGCACCTCTACCTGTACGACGGCATGACCGGCGACCAGATCCGCCAACTGACGTCCGGCGACTGGCTGGTGCGTGACCTGATCGGTGTCGATGCGGAAGGCAGACGCATCTACTTCACAGCCGCCGGGCGCGAACCGGGCAACCCGTACCACCGCAAGCTGTATCGGGTGGATCTCGACGGGTCGGAGCCCGTACTCCTGACCCCGGAGGACGGCGACGTCAACGCGTTGCCCGGTGGTGAAGACATCCTCGGCCGCAGCGTCGGCGCAACCGTGGTCTCCCCTGACCACTCCCACGTCGTCTACAGCGTGTCCGACGTCCAGACCCCCGAAGTCACCATCGTGCGGCGGACGTCAGATGGCGGGCTTGTCGCCACGATCGCCGAGGCCGACGCGACGGCCCTGCTCGACGCCGGCTACGTGCCGCCGACACCCGTCGTCACGACTGCGGCAGACGGGGTCACTGAACTGCACGGCCTGCTGTACCGGCCCGCCGACTTCGACGAGACCCGGCAGTACCCCCTGCTCGTCGTGCAATACGCGAGTCCCCTGATGGCAGCGACGCCGCGGACGTATGCCGGTGCCATCGCCGGACCCGCCAACCTCATCGGCGTGGCAGGGCTCGTCCAACTCGGTTGCGCCTGCATCGTCATCGACGCCCGCGGCACAACCGGGCGGTCACGCGCCTTCGCGGAAGCCGGCCATGGCAAGCTCAACGTGATCGGCCTCGACGACTACGTCGCGGCGATCGAGCAGCTGGGGGCGCAACACGGCTGGCTGGACACGTCCCGCGTCGGGATCATGGGTGGGTCGTATGGCGGGTTCACCACCATCCGCGCGATGATCGAGTTCCCCGACGTGTTCACGGTCGGGATCGCTGACGTCCCCTTGGCACTCCCGCACTTCATCTACCCCGACTACCACTGGTTCGCCTTCCACGGCGTCCCGGACTTCGACGGCTCGCCCAACCGCCCGGACAACGCCGCCGTCCCGACGAACTACGAAGTCCTGGATGCGACGAAGCAGGTCGACCGGATAACCGGGCGGCTGCTGCTGGTCGTGGGCGAGCTCGATGAGAACTGCCCGCCCAATGGCATCATGCCGTTCGTCCTGGCGTGCTACGAGGCCGACCGCGACGTCGACCTGCTGTTCGTGCCCAACGCCAACCACTACTCGATCGGCCGGACCCCCTACGTCATGCGACGCCACCTCGACTACCTGGCCCGTCACCTCATCGGCGAGACGCCGGCCAGCGGGATCCGCCTCGACGACTTCGACTACCTCCCGGAACCCGCCGTTCGTACCAGTCCGAACGTGTGGTGAAGGTGATGCCGTGACCGAAACACATGACTCGAGCATCAACGCCGCGCGCCTCGACACGCTGCGGGGACGCACGCAGACGATGCTCGATCACGTCGCGCGCCTGGTGTCGATCGAGTCCCCATCGCACGACCTGGACGCGACTGCGGCCTGCGCCCAGGTGACCGCCGGACTCATCACCGAACTGCTGGGCGGCACCGCCACGGTCGGCGAAGGACGCGCCCATGTCGCATGGAGCGGCGGCGGGAAGCCGCGCGTCCTGCTGCTCGGTCACGTCGACACCGTCTGGCCCCTGGGGACCCTGGCACGTTGGCCCTTCTCCGTCGCCGACGGCCGCGCCACCGGACCCGGCGTCTTCGACATGAAGGCCGGCGTGGTCCAGGGCCTCCATGCCCTCACCACGCTCGATGACCTCGAAGGCGTGCGACTCCTGCTCACCACCGACGAGGAACTCGGCTCGTTGGACTCACGCGAGCTGATCGAAACCACCGCAGCGGCGTGCGACGCCGTGCTGGTCCTCGAGCCGTCCGCCGACGGCGCGCTCAAGACCGCCCGCAAGGGCGTCTCCATGTACGACGTCCAGATCAGGGGGCGTGCAGCCCACGCGGGGCTCGACCCCCACCTCGGCGTGAACGCGCTCGTGGAGCTGGCGGCGCTTGTCAGCACCATCGTCGGGTTTGCCAGCGAGGCGGAGCAGACGACAGTGACGCCCACGGTCGCCGCGGCCGGCACGACCCGCAACACCGTCCCCGAACGCGCCAACATCCTCGTCGACGCGCGGGCATGGACGGCGGCGGAGCAGCGGCGCGTCGACGAGCAGATGCGAACGCTTCGCCCCACGCTCGCCGGTGCGTCGCTGGAGCTCCTCGGCGGCATCAACCGGCCCCCCATGGAGCCGGACGCGTCGGCGCGGCTGTTCGACATGGCCTCTCGCGTCGCTGTCGGTGCCGGTCTGCCGGCACCGACGTCGAAGGCCGTCGGCGGCGGCTCAGACGGCAACTTCACTGCCGCGCTGGGCATGGACACCCTGGACGGTCTCGGAGCGGTCGGGGCCGGCGCACACGCCGAGGGTGAGCACATCGTCGTCGAGGCGATGGCCGAACGCGCGACAATCGTCGCTGGCATCGTCGCCCACCTCTTGCGCGCCTGACCGTGGCCGCCGTGCGCATCCGCCAGGTCGAGTCCTTCGAGGACCTGCAGCTGGCGAGCAGGCTCCTCGACGAGATCTGGGGCGCCGCGACACCCATCCTTCCGATGCGGGTCCTGCGAGCGCTGCACCATGCCGGCGCGATCGTCACCGTCGCCGAGGACGACGAAGGCCCCCTGGGCGCGTCCGTCGCCTTCCACGGGATCCGCGACGGCGAACGGTTGCTGCACTCGAAAGTGACGGGCCTCAAGTCGCGCGGCCGCGGTGCAGGGGTCGCTGCAGCCATGAAGCTTGACCAGCGGCGGCGCGCCCTCGACCTCGGCATCGAGCTGATCGACTGGACGTTCGATCCGCTCGTCATGCGCAACGCGGCATTCAACTTGAACAAGCTCGGGGGCGTGATCAGCGCCTACGAGCCAGACTTCTATGGACCGCTGGACGACGACCTGAACCGCGGTGAGGCCAGCGACCGGTGCGTCGTCGACTGGCGCCTGAACGACGACCGCGTCACGACGGCGATCGCCCACCTCGACGCGGGCACACGCCGGGACGTGGACGTCAGCGATGCCGTCCGTGTCCTGGAAGCAAATGCCGACGGACTTCCCGTGCGGCAGGAGATCACCGGCGCTGAGCCAATCCTCGCGGTTGGACCAACGGACATCGAGGCACTGCGCCGTGCCGACCCCGCCGCCGCATCCGCCTGGCGCCAGGCCATGCGGGCGACGTTGTGCGACCGGGTCGGCGCGGGCTGGCGGGTCGTCGCCGTCGTGAACGGCGCGTACCTCGCGCTCCCCCCGGACTAACGTCAATTGTCGTAGCAACAGGCGGCTGCATGCTCCGATCGTCCTATCCACAAGGCGGGTCGCGATGACGTCGCAGTTGCAGCGGATCGTTGACGACATCGGCAGTCGCCTGCAGCGTGCCGCGGCGATCGACGACACGAGCCTGCGTATCCAGGTGTACAGCCCGCACTTCGGCCCGGTCGACGAAACGCGACTGGCCTCGATCCTGCAGCGGCGCGCCCCCGGAGAAGCGCGCTCCTGGGTCGAGTCGCTCGGGATCGCGTCCAGCAACACGGCGATGCGGGTGCCAGCGAACAACGACCTCGGATTCCTCCCACGCATCTGCGCGCCCATCCGGTTCCAGGACGTCCACCTTGGGTACCTCTGGCTGATCGACGCGGACGAGACGCTCACCGACGCCGACCTCGAGCAGGCACAGGAGGCCGCGGACCGCGCCGCCGTGCTGATGTACCGCGGCCAGCTGCTGGAGCAGCTCGAGCGTGGGCGCGAACGTGAGCTGCTCCGCGACGTGCTGTCTGGCGACGCCGCCCTGGCCGGCCATGCCGCGACCCAGCTCGTCGAGGAGGACCTGTTCGTTCGCGGCGCCAAGCCCGCAGCACTGGCCGTCCGCCTGCTCGTCGATCCCGATACGACGATCGCCGACCGCGAGCGCGTGACCATGGACGCCGTCCTCGAGTCCGCTCGTGGCCGCCTGTCCGCGCGCCATGCCGTACAGCTGGTCCGGCCCGACCACGGCGTGTTGGTCTTCGCATCCAACGACCGGGCACTGCGCCAGGACGGCCCGGCCGGCTTCGCGCAGGGGATCCACCGGATGCTTTCCACGCGCCTGCCCGACGTCTTGCGGATCGTCATTGGAATCGGGGATCCGCAGCCCACACTCCAGGACACGGGCGCGTCCTATCGCCAGGCCATGCGGGCGACCGAGGTCGTGCGGATCGTGCCGAGCTTCGGCGATGTTGGGACGTGGTCGACATTCGGGATCTACAGGACGCTGTCCCAACTCCCACCCGCGGAGTTGCGCAGCGACGCACTCCACCCCGGCCTGCTCCGGCTCCTCGAGGACGAGTCGCACTGGGGCCTGGTCGCAACGCTCGAGGCCTACCTGGACAACGCCGGCGACGCCAAGGTCACCGCGGACGCGCTGGGGATCCATCGCACGAGCCTGTACTACCGACTGAACCGGATCGCCGAACTCGCCGACGTCGACTTCAAGAAGGGCGAGGATCGACTCGCATTGCACCTCGGCCTGAAGATGGCTCGGCTGGGCGGCCTCTGGGACGACGAACGTGCCCGCCGTTCCCTGACATCGAAGTGATCGTGCTGCTCGACGACCTCGGAGGACACGTCGAAATGACCAACGACACCGGCACCGACCACGACGCGACCACTGCAGCTGCAGACGTGACCGCCGGAGCGGCCGTGGCGGTCCTGGCCGAAGATGTGTGGCAGGAGACACTGCGGCGAGTCCCGTACTTCGCCAGCCGCGCCGGCCAGCCCGTCGAGGCCATGCCGCACGCAACGCTGGAAGAAGCCGAGGAACGCGCCAGCTTCGCGCGAGGAGTGCTGCAGCGCCTGGACGGCATCGAGACGACCGCCCTCGGCGACCACGATCGCGACACCGCCGCCTACCTGCGCCACGCCATGACCGAACAGGTCGGCGCAGCCGACGCCTGGTGGTGGAGCTGCGACGTCACGCCCTACCGGATCCGCGCCGTCTCCCTCGACGCGACACTGATCCTGGGCACGATGGCCCTGGACCACGCCGACGACGTCGACCGCTACGTGACGCTGTGCGACGACCTGGTCGCCGCGGTCGAGACGATGCCGACGAAGCTGCGCGCACAGGCACAGCGCGGGTGGCACGTACCGGGCCCCGCGTTGGCGCGGGTCACAGGCGCCGTCCATGGACAGCGCGGCGCGGTCCCCGACCTGTTGCGTGTCGCCGATGACCGGACCGCCGGCCTGTCCGACGCCGACCGCGGCCGGCTGCGCGACGGCGTCGAGGCCTTGTTGCGCGACCGCCTGCTCCCGGCGTTCGATGCAGTCCTCGACCACCTCAGCGGACCAGCCCGGGAAGCCGCGCCGCCCGATGTGGGCATCGGCCAGTTCCCCGGCGGCGAGGAGGCCTACCAGGAGTTGGTCAACCGGTACGCCACGTACTCGATCGACGCGCGCGAGGTCCACGACATCGGGTTGGCGGACGTGGCCGACCTGACCGAGCGGATGGCCGCGGTCCGCCGCACCGCCGGGTTCGGCGGCGACGAAGCGGCCTGGGCCGCAACCCTGCGAGCCGACGCGCGCTTCAACGCGGACTCGCCCGAGGGCGTGGCCACGACCTATCGCCGCCATGTTGCGGCCATCGAGCCGCTGATCGACCAATACTTCAGCGTGCTCCCGGAGGCGCCGTACGACGTACGGCGGCTGGAGCCCGAACTCGAACCGGGGCTCACGTACGGCCACTACGAACTCCCGAAGCCGGACGAACCGCGCGGGCTGTACCGCTTCAACGGCTCCGGCCTCGACACGCGGTCCCAGCTCAACGCCGCGGCGATCATCTTCCATGAGCTCATCCCCGGCCACCACTTCCACCTCGCCCGCCAGGCCGAGAACGCCTCGCTTCCGAAGATCCGGTCCGAGGTCGCCCCGATGGTCCTCGGTGCCTACACCGAGGGCTGGGCCGAATACGCGGCCTCGCTGGGCTTCGAGATGGGGCTGTACGACGACCCATGGGACCACTACGGCGCGCTGATTCACCAGCGCTTCATCGCGCAACGACTCGTCGTCGACACTGGGATGAACCTGCTCGGGTGGTCGCGGGACCGCGCGCGCGAGTTCATGGCCGCCAACACCATGGAATCCGCTGACCAGGTGGCCTCGGAAACGCTGCGCTACTCCGTGGACATGCCGGCCCAGGCCCTGGGCTACCGGCTCGGGTTCCGGCGGTTCACTCAGCTGCGCGCAGAGGCCGCGGCCGCCCTCGGCGCCGCCTTCGACGTCCGCGCCTACCACGAGGTCGTCCTCGGCCCGGGCTCGCTCCCCCTCGCCATCGTGGCCGACAACGTCGCCCGCTGGACCACCCGCTGACCCCGCCGCGCCGGCCGGACTCATGTGGCACGTCATGTGTGGGACCACGCCAAGGCCGGCCACGATCGGATCGACGAAGGAGCAGCTTGATCTCCCAGCGCTCACGAATCGGCACAGTTGGTGGGCGCGCACAGGCACGACCGGGCAAGTCTTGTCGGCGGAACAGCTGAGAACCAGCCGCGCGGGGATTGACTCGGCGGCCACGGTTCAACCGGAAGGCCGATGATGTCGAAGCGCCCCATGACCCTGCGGGACATCGACCGGATCGTCGTGCCCGCGGATCCGCAGCTGTCCCCCGACGGCAGGACGGTCGCGTTCACCCAGGCAACGCCGTCACTGGAGCAGGAGCGCACCCTCTCCTGGATCGCGGCCGTCGACATCGACGGCGGTGAGCCGGTGCGCCTGACCCAGGGCGACCGCGACGGGATGCCGAGGTGGTCGCCCGACGGACGAACACTCGCTTTCATGCGGTCCGTCGACGGGGTCGGCCAGGTCTTCGCCCTCCCGATGGACGGTGGTGAACCCCAGCCGCTGACCCGCATCCCCGAGGGCGTCACGGGCTACGACTGGTCACCGGACGGCACGAAGCTGTGGACCCTTTCGCGCATCGACCTGCGGGGCCCCGCGGCCGACGAGGCCGAGAAGAAGCGCCGCGCCGGCGAGCCGAGCGAGGTCAAGGGCCTCGGGTACAAGGTTGACGGGGCTGGCATGACCGTCGGCGCGATCCCCCAACTTCTCGTCGTCGACGTGGCCACCGGAGAGGCAACCCAGCTCACCGCGGGCGACCGCCCGGTCAGTTCCCCGGTCTGGGCGCCCGACAACGGCCAGCTGGCCTTCGCTCGAGAGGACGGAGACGACCTGCTCCGCCCATGGGCGAACAGCGTGTGGACCATCGCCACGGACGGGAGCGACGCGACCCGCGTCACTGACCTGGGCGGCAGCGCGGAGACGGTCACCTGGGCGCCGGATGGCTCGGCACTGCTCGTCTCCGGGGTCGCCCCCATCGGGTCGGACATCCCGGCGAGGCTGTACCTCGTCGACCTCGCGGACGGCAGCCAGAAGCCGGTGGCGCACGAGTTGGACCGCACGGTCATGGCCGGGGGCGCAGGCGCCTACCCAGGCGCCCTGCCCCGGTTCAGCGCCGACGGCGCAGCCGTCGTCCTGGCACTGCGCGAAGGCGGTTGCGTGCACCTGCGCCGCTTCGAACTCGCGACAGGCGAGACCACCGGCCTGCTCGTCGGCGACGACGAGACGCTGTCGTGGCTGACCACCGTGGGCGACACCCATGTTGGCGTGGTCACGACGGCGACCGCCCCGGCCGAGATCTGGGTGATTGACGGCGCAACCGGAGCGACGCGGCCGCTCACGAAGCTGAACGTGGCCCTGCTGGACGAGGTCGAGATCGTGCCGGCAAAGCCGTACGAGTTCACTGCCCCGGACGGGACGGTGATCGAGGGGTGGACGTACGGCGCCGAGCCGGGCAACCCGAAGCCCACCCTGCTCGAGATCCATGGCGGGCCACACAGTGCCTGGAGCCCTTCCTTCGCGAGCCCCCACCGCCAGGAACTGGTCGCCAAGGGGTGGGTCGTCCTGACGATCAACCCGCGGGGCAGCGACGGGTACGGCGCGGAGTTCTTCGCGGCGCTGCGTGGCGGCTGGGGCCGCAACGACCAGGACGATTTCCTGTCCGCGGTGGACCAGCTGGTCGACGCTGGGATCGCCGACCCCGACCGCCTCGCCGTGTTCGGGTATTCCTACGGCGGCTACATGACGAACTGGCTCGTCACGCAGACCGACCGGTTCAAGGCTGCGGTCTCCGGCGCCGGCATCTGCGATCTGGTGAGCTTCACCGGATCGGCGGACCTGGGGTCGGCCTTCATGCGTGCCGAATTCGACCTCGAGCTCCACGACAAGCCGGAGCTGTACCGGGAGCTGTCGCCGCTGACGTACGTGAACAACGTGACGACCCCCATCCTGATCCTGCACGGCACGGCCGACACAAGGACACCGCTGGGCCAGGCCGAGCAGTGGTTCACCAGCCTGCGTCGCCGCGGCGTTGAAGTCGAGATGGTCCTGTATCCGGGTGAGTCCCACGCCTTGGGCGCGGCGAGGTTGTCGAACCGCACGGACTTCTTCGGCCGGGTCATCGACTGGGTCAGCAACCACGTCAGCCCCGAGGCGAACTGATGGACATCATCCTCCGCGGCGGCACTGTCATCGACGGCACGGGCGCGCCGGCCGTCTGCGCCGATGTCGGCATCACCGACGGACGCGTCGAGGCGGTCGGCGACCTGTCCGATGCGACGGCCGAGACGGTCCTCGACATCACCGGGAGGATCGTCGCACCGGGGTTCATCGACGTGCACACGCACACCGACTGGGGCCCGTTCCTCGACGACGAGCACCTGGACGTCAAGCTGTCCAGTGCCCGCCAGGGCGTCACCACCGAGGTCTGTGGCAACTGCGGCATCTCGCCGTTCCCCGCGAGCGACCTCGTCCGGTCGACCCTCACCGAGGCGTACGGAGGCAGTGCGTTCGGCGGAAGCTTCCGCCTGTTCGACTCGCTGGCGGCCTACCGCGAAGAACTCGACACCACACCCATGCTCGTGAACCTCGCTCCGCTGGTGGGCCACGGGACGGTGCGCGGGGCCGCGATGGGCTACGAGGACCGGGCCCCGACGGGGGTCGAACTCGACGTCATGAAGCGCCTGGTCCACGCCGCGATGGAGGACGGTGCGTTCGGCGTGTCGACCGGGCTGATCTACATGCCCGGCACGTACGCGACGACGGAGGAGATCATCGTGCTGGCCGAAGTGGCCGCCCAGCACGGACGGCTCTACACGACGCACATGCGCAACGAGGGGCCGCGTCTGGTCGAGGCGCTCGAGGAGGCGCTGCGCATCGGGCGAGAGTCCGGCGCGGCCGTGGAGATCTCCCACCACAAGGTCACCGGCGAGGCGAACTGGGGCACGAGCCAGCAGACCCTCAAGATGCTCGAAGATGCGCGACGGGCCGGGATGAGGGTCGTCGCCGACTCCTACCCCTACACGGCCGCTTCGACCGGGCTGTCCGCGTACCTCCCGCGGTGGGCGCAGGACGGCGGGTTCCAGGCCATGCTGGCCCGCTTGAAGGACGACGCCGACCGGGAACGCATCGAGACGGACTTCGCCGCGATGGCGCCGGGCCGCATGGGTGCCGACGCCGACGCGATGTGGGCCAAGGTCGTTGTCGCCAGCTGCGGCGACCACGACGAGTGGGCCGGCCGGTCCATCTTCGACCTGGCGACCGAGGCCGGCAAGCGCGCCGGACAGATGGTCTGCGACATCCTGCTGGAGGACTCCGGCACGATGATCATCAGTCACGGGATGGACCAGGACGAGGTTCGCTCGATCGGGACCCAACCGTTCGTCCTCGTCGGATCGGACGGCGCCCAACTGCCCGGCAAGCAGCACCCGCGAACGGCCGGCACGTTCACCCGCGTCCTTGGCGAGGTACGCCGAGGCGAGCGCGCCGGGTCACTCGAGGACACGATCCGGCGCATGACCAGCGCGTCGGCCGAGCACTTCGGCATCCCCGATCGGGGGACGGTCGCCCGCGGGAAGGTCGCCGACCTGGTGGTGCTCGACCCAGCCACCGTGGCCGACGGCGCCACCTTCGAGGAGCCGTACCTGCCTCCGCACGGCATCGACCACGTCCTGCTGGCGGGCCGGTTCCTGGTCCGCGACGGCAAGGAGACGGGCCTGCGCGCCGGCCAGGTTCTCGCCCCGGCCTGATCTTGTTCGCCAGCACCAGCGGCGACAACGGTGCTGGTGGGTGGCAACCGATCTGCCGCCGAGCCATCCAGGTTGGCTTTCACCAGGTGCTGGTACGGCCGGCCAGATCCAGGATGCGTGCATGACCGTTGACCTGTCCGACTTCCTCGACTTCCCCGCCCGTTACCTGAGCGGCATCAGGGGCGGGACCGTCCGGCCGGTCTTCACCGCGGATGGCGACGCGTTCTGCTACCTCGACGGCGACCCCGACGTCGCCACCGTCTGGCAGGTCGACATCGCATCGGGCGACCGGCAGGCGCTGTTCGACACGCAGCGACTGCGCAAGAGCGTCGAGACGGCAGTGCGCCACCCCGTCCCCACTGGCGTGCCGTTCACATCGTTCGAATTCGCCGGCCCCGACACGATCCGGTTCTCACTGCCACGCCAGGCCAGCGGCCTGCTCGACCCCGGCCCGATCAGTGTGATCAGCCCAGACATGGCGACCTGGCTGATCGACGTCAACATCGAGACGTACGCCGTCACCATCGCGCCGCCCGCCCTCCAGCTGCAACGGCGGCGGGCAACGCCCCGCAACGTGCGCAAGGGCCTTCTGGCCTCGGACCCCGGGCCGTACGAGGTCATCTCACCCGACGGTGCCTGGCTGCTCGGCGAGGCCAACCACAACCTGTCCGTGCGCGCAGTGGTCGACGACCGCGTCGAGGTGATCACCCAAGGCGGCGAGCAGGACAACGGCTACAACTGCCTGGGGGCGCTCTGGTCGCCCAACGCCGAGTACGTCGCCGCCACCCACGCCAACCTGCGCGCGTGTGACCGCATCCCGGTCGTGAACTGGCTCAAGCCGACCGAGAGCGTCGACACCCACCCGATGGTCCGGACCGGCGGACGCTTGGGGACCACCACGCCGGTCGTCGTCAACGTCCGTTCGCGCGTGACGTTGCGCGTGGACCTGCCCGGGGAGCCAGACCAGTTCGTCCATCCCGCTGGCTGGCGCAAGGACGGCACCGAGGCGTACTTCCTCACCATGCCGCGCACGCACCGGTACCTGCGCCTGCACGCCGTCGACATCGCGACGGGCACGTCCCGCGTCGTCGCGGAGGAGACCCAGGACACCTTCATCATCGGGATCCGCGCCATCGACCGGTTCGCGAAGGAGCTGATCCTCGACGACGACAAGCGCGTCCTGTGGTTCTCCGAACGCGACGGCTACCGGCACCTCTACCTGTACAGCACGGCCGGGGTCGAGCTCGGCCAGGTCACCTCGGGCGACTTCGAGGTGCTCAAGGTGGTCGGCGTCGACCTCGACAGGGAGGCGGTCTGGTTCGTCGCGCACAGCGACCTGGACCGCCCCTACGACGTCCGCCTGTGCAGCGCCAAGCTCGACGGGACCGGGTTCACGCAGCTCACGTCGGCGACAGGCGTGCACGCCCCGATCCTGGTCCCGGCCAAGACCCACTTCCTGGACACCCACTCCGACCTCGACCGGCCGCCGGCCACCGACCTCGTCACGGTCGACGGGGAGGTCGTGCGGACGATCACCACCGCCGACGTCGCCGGGGTCGACGAGCTCGGCCTCGCGCCCCCCGAGCCCTTCACGGTCACCGCAGCCGATGGCGAGACGATCCTGCACGGCGTGCTCTACAAGCCACCCGGGTTCGACCCATCGAAGAAGTACCCCGTCATCGAGGAGATCTACGGCGGTCCGCAGGTCGCCGTCCACCAGGTGGGCTACGCCGACCCGCGCGGGATCGCCGCGATGGCGAAAGCCTCCCTTGGCTTCGTCGTCTACTGCGTGGACGGCCGCGGTACGCCCGAGCGGGGCAAGGCGTTCCAGGACGTCGTCTTCGGGCGCTTCCACGAGTTCCACGTCGAGGACCACAAGCACGTCCTCGAGCAGCTGCTCGAACGGCACCCGTTCATGGACGGCAGCCGGGTCGGGGTCACGGGTGGTTCGTGGGGCGGCTACAACACGGTTCGGTCGCTGCTGCTCGCCCCTGAGCACTACCACGTGGGCGTCGCGGTGTGCCCGGTCTATGACCTGGACGACCACCTCGCCGGCGCGCTGGAGCCGTACATGGGGCTGCCAAGCGAGCGGCCCGAGGCCTACCGCGCGGGGTCGAGCCTGGCGATCGCTGATCGGCTCCGGGGCAAGCTGCTCATGATCCACGGCACCGCAGACATGAACGCCACGTTCTCGGCCACGATGAAGATGTGCGAGGCGCTGGCCCGCGCGGACCAGTCCTACGACCTGATCGTGATGCCCGACGCCAACCACCACTTCAACAATGCCGGCGGCCATCACACCCGCTACTACCAGAGCTCGGTCGTCCGCTACTTCATCGAGCACCTCCAGCCGGAGATCCCGGCGGCCTGACCCCTGCCTCAGCCCCCTCGCCAAGGCCCATCCCCAATCCAAGGCATCCTCGTGAAACTCGAAGCGATCGAACTGCGCAGGATCGCGCTGCCCCTGGTCACGCCGTTTCGCACCAGCTTCGGCACCCAGACCGAACGGGACATCCTGCTCGTCCGGGTCATCGGCCCCGGCGCCGAAGGGTGGGGCGAGTGCGTCGCGCTCATGAGCCCGACCTACTCGGCCGAGTATGTCGACGGTGCCCAGCACGTGATGCAGTCGTTCCTGCTGCCGCGCCTGTTCGAGGCCGGCGAGGTGGGCGCGCACGAGGTCGCCGAGGTCCTGCGCCCCTACCAGGGGCACCGCATGGCGAAGGCTGCCATCGAGATGGCCGTCCTTGACGCCGAACTCAGGACCGCCGGTCGGAGCTGGGGCACCGAGATGGGTGCACTCGCTGACCGCGTCGCGTCCGGCGTCTCTGTGGGCATCTTCGACTCGGTCCCCGAGCTGCTCGACCACGTCCAGGGCTACGTCGACGAGGGCTACGTCCGCATCAAGCTGAAGATCGAGCCGGGTTGGGACATCGAGCCCGTGGCCGCCGTCCGGGAGCGCTTCGGCGACATCCCGCTGCAGGTCGACGCGAACACGGCGTACCGGCTCGGCGACGCGAAACACCTGGCCAAGCTCGACCCGTTCGACCTCCTGCTCATCGAGCAGCCGCTGCCGGAGGAGCACGTCCGCGCCCACGCCGAGTTGCGCAAGGTCGTGCGGACCCCCATCTGCCTCGACGAATCGATCGTGTCGGCACAGTCGTGCGTCGACGCCATCCTGATGGGCGCCGTCGACATCGTCAACGTCAAGTGGGGTCGCGTGGGTGGCTACCTCGAGGCGCGACGCATCGCCGACATCTGCCGCGCTCACGACATTCCGGTCTGGTGCGGCGGCATGATCGAGACAGGTCTGGGTCGGGCGGGCAACGCCGCCCTGGCGGCTCACCCAGCGTTCCAACTGCCAGGCGACATCTCGGCGTCCGCACGGTTCTACGCGCAGGACATCGTGACCGAGCCGATCGTCCTCGAGGACGGCTACGTACGCGTCCCCACCGGCCCCGGCCTGGGTGTCACGCTGGACCATGCCTTCCTCGACGAGGTGACGATCAAGTCCACGACGCTGCGTCCCTGACGCGCTGCGCAGAGGATCTGCTCGTGTTCAACATCATCATCCGTGGCGCCCGGGTCATCGATGGCACGGGCGCGCCGGCCCGCGTCGCCGACGTCGGGTTGACCGGTGATCGGATCACCGAGGTCGGCGACCTCTCGGCCGCGACCGCCGAGGAGGAGATCGACGCCGCCGGGCGGTACCTCGCGCCGGGCTTCATCGACGTCCACGCGCACACGGACCTCGTCGCACTGCTGGGCGATGAACACCTCGACGTGAAGACCGCGGGGATCCGCCAGGGGGTCACGACCGAGATCTGCGGCAACTGCGGAGGCAGCCCCTTCCCGACCGGCGACGTCGCCCGCGACCCCTTCCTGGGCCTGTACCCGGAGGAGGCGCGGGCCGACTTCCGCACCACCGCGGACTACCGCGCCACGCTGAGCCAGATCGCGCTGGTCGCCAACCTGGCCCCCCTCATCGGACACGGCTCGCTGCGGGCCGCCGTCGTCGGATACGACGACCGCCCGGCGAGCGACGAGGAGATGCGACAGATGCGCCGCATCGTCGCGCAGTCGATGGAGGAGGGCGCCTTCGGCCTGTCGTCCGGCCTCATCTACGCCCCCGGGATGTATGCCAGGACCGAGGAACTGATCGGGCTGGTCAAGGAAGTGGCCGCATTCGGACGGCCATACACGACCCACATGCGCGACGAAGCGGACAACGTCCTCGACGCTGTCGACGAGGCGCTGCGCATCGGCCGCGAGGCCGGTACGTCGGTTCAGATCAGCCATCACAAGGTGGCCGGCGAGCGCAACTTCGGCCGCAGCGTCGACACCCTCGAACGGATCGTCCAGGCCCGCCGCTCCGGCCACGAGGTCACCATCGACGTCTACCCGTACACCGCCGGGTCGACGATCCTGCGCATGCTCCTGCCGCCCTGGGCCCTGGACGGCGGCTTTGTCGCAACGGCCGACCGCCTGCGCGACGCCGAGGCCCGCCGACGGATCGCCCGTGATTTCGAGCAGGGCCTCGACGGCTGGCAGAACCTGGTCTCCCTGTCGGGCTGGGACCTGATCGACCTGTCCGGCGCGGACGAACTGTCGGGCCAGTCCATCGCCGACGTCGCCGCGGCCACCGGGCGCACCCCGGCCGACACCATGATGGACCTGGTCCTGGAGGAGCCCGGCCGCATCATCATCCTGCACATGATGGACCAGGACGAGGTCTGGTCCATCGGCGACGTCGACTTCGCCGTCGTCGGCTCGGACGGGATTCCCGTACCGGGCCGCCAACACCCGCGCCTCGCGGGCACGTTTGCCCGTGTCCTGCGCCGTGCATCGGACAGGGGCGAGGCAGCCCTGGTTGACCTGGTGCACCGCGCGACCGGGCTGCCCGCACGACGCTTCAACCTCGGCGACCGAGGTGTCGTTGCCAAGGGCAACGTCGCCGACCTCGTCGTCTTCGACCCCGCCACCGTGATCGACCGCGCGACCTACGAGTCGCCGCTGGAACGGCCGCTCGGCATCGACCACGTCCTGCTCGCCGGACAGTTCGTCGTCCGCGACGCCCAGCTGACCGCGGCGCGTCCAGGGGCCGTGCTGGAGCCAACGCCATGACCACGGAGACCCGCGCCATGCCGACCGTCATCGCCCGTCTGCCCGTCCAGGACTTCGAGGCCTGGCACGCCGAGTACGAGCGCATGCACGCCACCCGCCAGAGCTTCGGCGAGCGCGGCCGGATGCTTTACCGCGACGTCGACGACCCGCACACGATCGTGGTCGTCTTCGAGTGGGACAGCATCGACAACGCCAAGCGTTACTTCGGCAGCCCGGAGCTCAGCGCGAGCGTCGGTAGGGCCCATGGCAAGGCCACCCCGACCGTCTTCTACCTCGATCCGCAGTCAGCCTGAAGCGTTCCCCGAACTTGTTGCGCGCGTTCGCGAGCTGCCGATCGCGTGCTGATGCGTGTCAGAGCCAGGGCAACCGCACGACGCAGCGCTCGGCAACCGTGGCCATGAGACTGGCTGCGGCCCTACGGCCAATGTCCCGATCCGGGAGTTGGTTTGGAGTCCGCGCGGAGTGCCGTGTTCGAGATGACGATGTCCACAGCAGGCGACCGTGCACGGCCGCGTGTCCCATCCGGGGCATACCGTGCAGTCATGACTGAACGACTTCCCTCCCTGGACCTCCTGCTTGACCTTGTTCGGGCTGAGCGAGACCAGCAGTTCGCGCACTTCGATGCGCTCGACGCGAAGGCCGGGATCGTCCGGGCTTCGCTGGCTTGCTCATCACGCTTGCCCCCGATGTCGGCACTGGATACCGAGTCGTAGGTGTTCTGGCTGCGGCAGCTGCTGCCGGATTCGCCCTTGCAGCGTTCTGGCCGAGGCGGTTCCCCGTGCTCTAGCCCAGTCCCCTTCGGGCATATCTTCGAGCTGACGACGCGTTCACTCGGCTCACCGTGCTTGACACACTTGAGAACTTCGTCAACGAGGGCAGCCAGATCCTTCAGGACAAGGGCTGGCGCATCAGGGCTGCCTTGGTGGCATTGGCGTCAGCCGCATGCATTCTTGCAGCCGGTATCTTGGTGGACACGCTGTGAGGAGTTCCACCGTGGGTGACCCCAAGCCCAAGCAGGACCCGAAGCCGTCGATCCCGCCGCCGCCGCCGCGCCAGCCGGATGGAAGCCTCAAGGGCTACATCGAACGCGGTAACCAGTCGACGCCGGTCACGACTCCCGAGCGTGGCGACAAGTAGACCGACAGACCAGACGGGTGCTTCGCCCGAGGCACTCCTCGGACCTCGGATCCACGCGCGTCGGTGCGGGACGCTGACCTCGATCGTTGCGGCCCAGGACTGCATGCAGGTGGAGCGGTAGAGACCGAGCCGCGTCACTTGCCAAGGGCGCGAAGCACTAGTTCGACTGCCGTTGGAACGTCGAGCTTTCCAGTGTCCAACCGCAGGTCGTAGTGACCGTCAAGCTGGACACGCGCCATGGCCGCAGCAGTGCCAGCCGCGCGGTCTGGCCGTCCCGCTTCGCGTCCGGCGAGCACGGCGTCCGCTGCCGTGACGCGTACGAGGAGCATCCTGGGAAGACATCGGCGCCGCCTTGAGCGTCACACGCCAGAGCGCCTGGGGTCGGTTCGCGCGGCAGGCCGTCGTGGAGTCGTCGACACGTTCTCCCGAGATCTGGATACTCGCACAGCGGTCCCCGTAGCGGCTCTCGCTCGACCAGGTGTCCGCCCACGAGTTCGCTGCTGGCCATCCAACGCAGCAGTACGCGCGGGAGGTCAGCAGGTCAACACAGCCCATCGGCCTTGGACGGTGTTCGCATCGGTTCTACAGCGGGGATGAGGTACCGGGCGTTACCGCACTGGGTACTACCTGCTTGGTAGCGCACTCGAGTCCGGCCCGTTGCCGGAGCTCGACCCAAGTACTACGGTGCAACGCGTCGCAATACGGAGCGTTGCATGGCGAAGAAGACCACCAGCCTGCGCCTGCCCGACGGGTTGCGCGACCGCCTCGCCGCGGCAGCCAACCAGCAGGACACCACGGTCAGTGCCCTGATCGAGCGCTACGCCCGCGAGGGGCTAGCCGTCGACGGGCATCCGGGCATCGTGTTCAAGCCCGGCCCCAGCGGCCGGCGAGCCTCCCTCGCAGGCGGTCCGGATGTCTGGGAGGTCGTGTCCGCGTTGCGCGACGTCCGCGGCACCGAGGCACAACGTGTACAGAGCACGGCCGACCTGCTCGGTCTGCACCCGCGCCAGGTCACGATTGCGCTGGCGTACGCCGCCGACCATCAGGACGAGATCGAACAACGGATCGCCGCCAACGAGCGTGCCCTCGAGGAAGCTGAGCGGGCCTACACGGCGCGCGCCGAGCTGCTCGGCAGCGCATGAGGTTCGTGATCGACGCGATGCTGCCGCCGTCGACCTGTGATCTGCTCACCGAACGGGGACACGACGCGGTCACGCCCGCGATCCTTGGCGCCCACAACCTTCCCGACCCAGCGATCGTCGAACTGGCCGCCGCACAGGCACGGGTGATCGTGACCGAGAACGCGCGGGACTTCGCACACGTCACGGCCTGCCCAACCGTGTTCGTGCGCAAGTCCTGGTGGCCAACCCAGACACTGGCAACAGACCTCGCCGCGTCACTCGACCGCTGGGCAGCCGACAACCCCGACCCAGGGGACTGGCCCCACTGGCTCACCGAACTCCACCGATCCTGAGCCGCCGATAGAGCACGGCCCAGGACAGCGGGATAACGCGCGCCTCCTCGACCTCGTGACTTCGTTCCAAGCGGCGAAGTCCCGCGCTCGGCAACCGTGGCTTTGCGCGTGTGGGCCAACGGCCGGAACCGCCCATGAACGCGGTGAGAGGTCAGGCCCCCGGCACCTGACGGACGTGGCGCGGGGTTAGGCCGTCTCGGCCGTGCGCGAGATGTTCTCGACCGTCTGCTGCATAGCCTCCTGGGCGCGCTTCCGCAGCAGCAGGTGCCACATCACCCAGGCGGGCACAACCATGTACCAGCGTGGCGTCAGCTCGAGCTGTTGGACCAGACGACAGCCCCCGTCGGTAGGGGTGATGTCGATCGACAGGTTCATGGTCATCGTGCCGTCGTCGCCGACGTGCACCTGGCGGGTGTTCGGCTTGTACTCGGTGACGGTCCAGGTGGAGTCGGCCTTGAACGGCGGGATCCCTCCGTGCTCGCGGTACTCGTAGCCCACGTGGAGGCCGCCCGCGGGGGCCTCCAGCACGCGGTCCGTTACCGGGACCAGCTCCTCGTAGTTGTGCGGATCCTCGAGCAGGTCCCAGATGGCCTGCGGTGGGGCCACTGACTCGGCCGACGCGGTGACTTGGAACACGGGCGGACCTCCGGCAGTCCTGTTCCACCCTAGTCCTCGTTGCTGCCCGGGGGCGGCCGACCCGCCCGCTGACACATCCGGCGACAACCTCACCGCCACGTCGGCGGCCCCATCGCTCCTGCCCGGAACGACGCGGCAGCCGTGGTTCTGGACGCTCGGCCGTTCGGCCGTTGCCGCACATAGTTGCCTGCCTCGTCTCGGACCTGACGGCCTCTGCAAACGGGACGCAAGGTGAACGGAACATCCGGGCGGCGATGAGCGGCAAGCACCTCTGGCTGAAGGCCGTGGGCAAGTTCTGGTTACGGGGGTGGTTCTGCGAGGAGGCTGTCGAGGTGGGTGCGGACGAGGTGCTCGGCGGCTTGTTGGTGGGTGAGCACGAGGAAACGGTCGTCGCGGACGGCGCGGAGGAGTTGCTCGGACCTCGTCGGGGCTGATTGGGACGAGGACGCCCAACGAGGGGTCTGTGGGGTCGATGTCGGGCGCGGACGTGGGCGATGGCGCAGTGGTCGCAGGGGTGGGGTTGGTGAAGCGGTCGGGGCGGTGCCGCTCGGCGTTGGCGATGTCTGTGGCGACGACGCCGGGACAGATCACGGTCACGCTGATCAGTGCGCCGACGCCTTGGAGGTCATGGGCGAGGGACTCGCTGAGGCCGACCACGGCGTGTTTGCTGGCCGCGTAGGGGCCAAGGCCCGGGGGCGCGGCCAGGCCGGCCATGGAGCTGATGTTGACGATATGGCCCGGGGCGCCCTCTTCGAGCATGCGCGGGACGAAGGATCTGATGCCGTTGATGGTCCCGTCGAGGTTGACCCCGAGGACCCAGGCCCAGTCGTTGGGGGTCGCTGTCCAGAGGGTCCGGTCCAGCCGACGCCGGCGTTGTTGCACAGGAGGTGGACGGCACCGAAGGTGTCCCAGGCGGCGCCGGCGAGCGCGTCGACCTGAGATGCGTCGGAGACGTCAGTGGGCACGGCCAGCACCTGATGTCCGGCGGTGCGCAGCTCGGCGGTGGCCTGTTCCAGCCGTGGACGGTCGATGTCTGCCAGCACCGCTCCCATGCCGACTCGGGCGAGTCGGTGCGCGGTTGCAAGCCCGATGCCGTTGGCGGCTCCGGTCACGACGGCCGTGCGTCCCTCAAGGAGATCCATCTGTGCGCTCCGGTCCTGCGGGCTACATCCGATCGCGGGGCGGCTCAGTGCTCGGGTTCGTGGGCGCGGGCATGCGCCAGCAGCCGGGCGGCCACCTGCTGCGGGTGTTGGAACCCCACGCCGTGGCCGGCGTCAGCAATCATGTCCACGGTGACGTCGGGCAGCAGCATCTGGGCCCGGTCGCGGACCGCTGCCGCGTCGTGGAGCCGTGAGTCGGCACCGAGGACGAGCAGCGTCGGTGCGGTGATTGCTCGCAGCTGCTCATCGCTGAGCGGGCTCGGGGTGGGGAGCCGCTGCTGGAAGGAGCCGATGGCCGCCTCGATCAGTTCGACCTGGGCATCGGTCAACTCGACCTCGCCGTTCATCCACCGGTTGAACCTGCGCACTGCGGCCGGCTTGTCGCGGGAGAGCATGACCCGCATGCCGCGCAGGACCATGCCGGCAAGGAAGCGGGCCGGGACGGCGGTGATCGCACCGGCCGGTTCGATCAGCGCGAGACTGGCGAGCCGCTCTGGCCGGTTGCTCCCGGCCGCGTGCGACGCAGCGATCCACCCTCCCTCTGAGTAGCCCATGAGGTGGACCCGGTCGAGCTCGAGCCCGTCGAGCACCTCGTCCAGCCATGTCGCGAGATCGGCACCGGTCGCGATGGGTGCTGTGTGCACACTGCGTCCTGCACCACCGATCGTGTCCGGCGTGTAGACACGTCGCTCAGCGGCACACAGCGTGCCGATGAGCGGATACCAGCCGGCCGATGATCCAGTCGTGGGGTGAACCAGCAGCAGTGGCACACCCTGGCCCGTGCCGGACACCCGCACGTGCGTGATCCCGAACCGGGAGGGCAGATCGAGCTCGTCGTGCTCGACCGGCCAGTTTTCCTCGACAGTCCGGTCGTACAGCTGCAGGTAGCGCGCAGCACGCTCATCGCTGCGGAACCCACTGACACCCTTGCCCACGCTGCCCACTTCGACCTCGAACGACCGTTACCATACGGTTGTACTACAAAGAAGGGTCTCCAGGGTGCCAAAGCGTGTCGACCACGAACAGCGGCGCGGCGAGATCGCCGACGCCGTGGCACGTCTTGCCGCCACCCGAGGGCTCGGTGAGGCCAGCTTCCGTGAGGTCGCCGTCGAGGCCGGCATGTCGGTCGCCAACATCCAGCACTACTTCGGGACCAAGCAGGCCCTGCTGCTGGGAACGCTCGAACGCCAGTCCACCGTCCTGGGGGCGCGCATCCTCCAGCAGCTCGAGACCGCCCAGGACGCCCCACCTCTGGAGCAGATCCGGACAGTCGCCCGCGCGCTGATGCCCACTGACGACGTCTCCAGCGACGCCATGCGCGTCTACCTGTCGTTCGCCGCATCGGCGCTGACCGACCCGGACCTACGCACCACTCAAGCGTTCCAGCGAGGATTCGCCAGCATCGCCTTCTTCGAAGACCGGCTGCGCGCCGCCGCCGCTGTCGGCGACCTCGCCGACAGCGCCGACCCAGCAGCGGCAGCCCCGGCTTTGCTCTCCCTGATCCTTGGGCTATCGCTCGGCATCCTGCTCGACCAGTTCGACCGAGCCCATGCAGGCACGCTCCTCGACGGGCACCTCGAGCTCCTCAGCGCCTGACCCCGGCGTGCCCACGCGGCCGCTCGGGGCCCCTCCCGGTCCCCGTCGCCGGCCGAACGTGTCCACCAGCGCGACCCAAGCGCACTCCCGGGGTAACCGGCCATACCGACCGACGCGGCAGCCGTGGTTGCGGGCGGGGTCGCGGTGGTGCGGTCCCGCACGAAACTGCTGAAGCTCGGCCGGCCGGGATAGGCCGGGGTTGCTATTTGTCTGCAATGGGGAGGTGGCGGATGCGGAAGCGGTCGGGCTCGATCACGACGACGGCACCTTCGGACAGCTCGGGTTCCACGCGCGGCAGGACTTCTAGATAGCAGTGACACGTTCGTGGACGGAGTCACCCGTTCCTCGTAGCAGCACGACGCTGGGCCCGGCCGCTCCGGTCAGCGCCAGGATGGTGCCGAAGTCGGTGTCCGTGGTCACAAGGACGCGATTGTCGGACAGCGCCAGGGTCATCACCTCGTCGTCGGTGTGGCCCGCCAGACCAAGCAGGCGTACATGCGTGGTGTCGTGACCGGCCGCAGCCAGTTGATGTGCCACGCTGTCCTGCAGGGCCTCGTCGACCAGCAGCCTCATGCGGTCTGGTCGAGCGGCACCACCCGCTGATCGACGTTGGCGGCTGCGAACCGCAGGGCCTCACGGATGTCGTCCTCGGCCAGCTGCGGGTACTCGGCGAGGATGGTTTCGGTCGGGGTGTCCGCGGCGACCATCCGCACCAGCATCGCCACCGGGATGCGTGTCCCGGCAATACAGGGCAGACCACCCATGATCTGGTGGTCGATCTTGATGCGGGTGAATGCCATGGGCCGATCGTACGCCACAACCCACCAGTCAGGCATGCGTTGTCCACACCGCCGGCAGGTGGATCACCGCGCGGAGGCGGTGGACGGTGACAGGCAGGCGGTGTCCGACCCCACCGCCGTGGAGGACACCATGTCCACATTCACCTTGGAACTTCCGGCACCTCAGACGGGCACGGCCCAGTGGGCCGCAGTCGCGTTCGTAGCCAGCTACACCTCGCCGGGTACCCGGCAGGCCTACAGCACGCAACTGCGGCTGTGGTTCAACTGGTGCGACCGGCACGGCCTGGAACCACTGAAAGACATCCGTCGACCGCACGTGGAGCTGTACGCCCGTGAGCTCGAGGCCCGTGGGCTGGCGCCGGCCACGATCGCGCTGAAGCTGGTCGTGGTCACCGGCTGGTACCGCTACTGCGTCGAAGAGCAGCTCATCGAGCATTCTCCGGCCGTGCACGCGCGCCGACCCAAGGTGTCCCAGGAGTCCACGCGGCTCGGGCTGGACCGCACCGAACTCGGGGCGTTCTTGGTCCAGGCGGGCCTGTCGGGCGGCAACGACCACGTACTGGCCTGCCTGCTCGCACTCAACGCTCTGCAGGCGTGCGGTACGGACTTGGCTGACCTTGCGTTGGCCAACGGTCACCGCGTTCTGCGCATCGTTGGCAAGGGCAACCAGCCGGCCCTGATTCCGTTGGCCCCACGAACCGCGCGGGCGATCGACGCCGCAGTGCGTGAGCGCACCAGCGGACCGCTGCTGGCGCGGGCGGATGGCAGTCGACTGGACCGGCATGCCGCTGGACGGATCGTGCGCCGGCTCGCGAGCAAGGCGGGGATCGACAAGCGGATCTCGCCGCACTCGCTACGGCACGCTGCAATCACTGCTGCGCTGGATGCGGGCTGCAGCCTGCGTGACGTGCAGGACTTCGCTCGGCATGCCGACCCGCGCCAGACCCGTCGGTACGACCGTGCACGCGGGGCCCTTGACCGCAATCCCACTTACATCGTCGCGACCTACCTGGCCGGCGCCACCGGCGCCCGATAGGTAGGAGTCCCCCCACGGCTGCAGCTACCTCCGGCCACGCTGCAGCCGTGGCTCTGCGCGAGCTGCCACTCGGCTGCAACAGCGCACAACGCGCGGTACTCACCGCCCTGCAGCCGAGGTCCGGAATTGGCGGATCTACCCGGTGCACGAACCGATCGCTGGACGGGAATCGCTTGTTGTCGCAGGGCTCAGCCGGGCAGGCCCCGGATGAACAATCGAAGCGCGGCAGCGATCTCATCGGCCTTCGAAACCACCTCGTGGCCCATCCCCTCGAAGACCTGCAGCCGGGCGTCAGGAAGGAGTTCGACCAGTCGTTCGGATCGCTCCTGAGGGACGATGACGTCTCCGGTGCCATGCACGACCAGCGTGGGCGCGGTGACCTGTAACAGAAGCTCACGGAAATCGACCGTGCCGGCCAGCCGACTGTGATCGCGAAACGCGGCGGCGTCACCCGTCAGCAGGTCGATGCCCCACTGGACGAGAACTGGATCCTTGTCGACGAACGACGTCGACGAGAGCCAACGGATCGCCTCGTCGACATCAGGCTCGACACCGGGCTCGGACGTGGTCGAGGAAGGGCGCGTATGCCACCAGTTGGGCGCCACCAAGGCCAGGCCCGCAAACAGGTCTGGTCGCCGCGCGGCGGCAATGAGCGCAGACGCTGCCCCTGTCGACTCGGTGAGGTGGACACACTGCGTGACACCAAGGTGGTCGAGGATCGCCACAAGGTCCTCGGCCTGCGACTCGAACGTCATCTCGCTCGTTGAGGACTGCGTTCGCCCGGCACCGCGTTGGTCCACTGACACGATTCGCCGCTCGCTGGCGAGCCGATCGGTCACGACCGACCAGACCTCACTGGCCAGGGTCAACGCTCCTGTCTGTACCAGCGGTGGGTCGCCGGCCCCGTAGGACCGCACGTGGAAGGCGGCATCGCGCACGTGGACGAACATCCGCGCAGTCTGCCAGACTGAGAACTGCCGGTGCGCTCGCGACGGGCTGGCGCCGTTCCGCTCGGTCGGAGCCATCCGTGGTCACGCTGACGTGGGTCAAGCAGGTTGTCGCCGGCTGCGCCGCAACCGTGGCTTTGCGCGCCCCCGTCAAGAACGCCGAGCGCTCATAGTTCGCCCGACTCGGCGATAGAACCTTCGCGCGGCCGTGTTGGCGGTCAACACCCACAGCGTCGCCTGCTCGAACCTCGACCTCATCCGTTCCTCGGCGGCCTTGAGCAGCAGGGCGCCGACACCGGCCCGCCAGCGGTCGGTCGCGACGTACAGCATCTGGATCTCACCCACGGCCGTGTAGGCGTCGTCATCGCGCGACGGGCTGACGCAGACGAACCCGATGACCTCGTCGCTTTCGACTGCAACCAGCATGACGGTGTCAGGGTCATCGACCAGCGCGGCGGCCCTATGGGCCCATTCCTGCGGGGTGACCGGGGAGAGTCGCTCTGGCGGCAGGATGTCGGCGTAGGCACAGCGGGCGGCAGCATCTCGGATGGCGGCGATGGCTGCGGCGTCGCCACGGTCGGCGCTGCGCACCTCGACCGTCGTCACCGTGACTCCTCTGCCGCAGCTCGGCCAGGACAACGATACGCGCATGAGTGGCGCGGCTGGGCTTTGCCGGCTTTCGGCATCTCAGCAAGTCAGATCGCACTGCGCCGCGCCGCCAATGGCCCACTCCAGACCCGGGGCACACGACCGTGGCCCCAGCTGCCTCATCCTCGACGCCGGGCGACGTGCAGCACCACGCCCCAGTGCCGTCGCAGCAGTCCGTCCTCGCGTGCGGACAGGCGACGGCGGACCTCGCCGTACAGCCGGTCTCGTTGCCACGGCCACATCGCGATGTGCCCAGAGAACGTGTCGAGCAACTCGATGTAGCCCTCGGCGTCGTAGACCCGTTCCCAGTCGAACTGGCAGATGTCGACCACATCGAACCATCCGCTGGCCTCGATCTCCCCGCGGCGGTCGGGCAGATCTCCGGGGCCCGGCACGATCGTGCCGGGCGGCAGGCTCTCACCGATCTCGTCGTACACGTCCTGGATGTCGGCGAAGAACATGTCGCCCCCCTCGGGAATCACGTGCACGGCATCCCAGAACGCCAGGTGACCAGTAGGACGCAGCGTGCGCCACGCTTGCTGGTAGCGCACCGTCGGGTCGATCCACTGCCACGCCGTTGCGGCGACGACCGCGTCGAACGGTGACGGCGGGTCCCAGTCCTCGAACCGGGCCTGGATCACCTCTGCGTTGGGGTGGCCGGCGAGGTTGGCGCGTGCGGCCACGGCCAGGTTGGGGCCCATCTCGATGGCCGTCACCTGCAGTCCGCGCTGCGCCAACGGAATCGTGGCCTTCCCCGTGGCAGCACCCACCTCGAGCACCCGGTCGCCAGGCGTCAAGCCGGTGACCTCGACCAACCGATCGAACAGCCCGCTCGGGTACTCCGGCCGAGCCCGCTGGTACAACCCGGCAGCGCGGTCGAAAGTCGCCGCGAGCCGTTCCCGATCGTCACGAGCGATGCTCACAACGACACCGGTCCGCCGCCAGCAAGCGGGAACGTCGCGACCCGCCGGAACGTGAAGCCGATGTCCGGAATGGCGTACTCGACCTCGTCGCATGTCCACGTGCCTTCGGGCACCGTGCCGGCCAGCTGCGAAGCAAGCGCTTCGGACTCGGCCACGGTGAGGAACTCCGCGATGGTCATGTGGGCCGGCACCCCCTCCCGGCGCAACTCCACGCCATCGAACGTCGGCAGCGCATGCAGCCTCGCGCGCAGCCCGGCGAAAGCGGCCTGCGGGTCGATCCGGTAGACCACTCCCGGATGCGGCGTGGTCGCGAACGGCTGCCCGTAGGAGACCTCGAACGGCTCGATCCTTGCGACCCCAGCTCGGAGCTGCTCGACGTCCGTGTCGGTGACCGCCCGGGGGAAGGGCTCGCTGACGCTGACGTGTGCGTGGCAGATCGCGTGCGACATCGGGTCGTACCTGGCGCGAAGTTCGTCGATCGCCTCGATGATCCCGTTCGGTGGGAACACGTAGATCGCCCCGTAGCGGTACTCGCGCTGCCAGGGTTCCCAGCCGGAGACGTCGGTGACGTAGTCGAACACGACGCCGACGGTAGTTGTCGGTGGGCAGAAGCGGGCGGTCGCGCACCCATGACGGTGCCAGGGCATAGTCGTGACGGTCGCCGGGGGCTCACGGACGGATCAGGTCGCCGCCCCTCGGGCGGCAGCGTGGGCGACGATGAACAGAAACCAGGGATGTGACATCAGCTTCTGCCGTTGCTCGAGGTCGAGCTGGTTCAAAGTCGACGGGCGAGGCTCGGCCAGCCTGCGCAACTGGAAGCCGGATTGCACAAAGTCCTCGACGATCACGCTCAGAGGGCGCCGCCAGAACCGCACCGCCCAGAACGCGCCGGACGCCGACCACTGATCGCCCAGTTGCTCGACGGCGAAATAGTCGGGACGGTCGAAGTTGACGAAGTCCTGGAAGGGGTGGTGCGTCGAGGCCACCAGCCGTCCCCCCGGCCGCAGGACCCGATGCAGTTCAGCCAGCACCGGTCGCCAGTGCTCCAGATAGTGCAGGACCAGCGACGCAACGACGAGATCGACCGAGCCGTCCGGCAACCACGACAGCGGCTCATTCAGGTCATGGTGATGCAGCTCGACGGACTCGCCGAGCCGCGCTCTGGCGAGTTCGAGCATCCGGCTGCTGCCGTCAAGTCCGATCACGGTCGCACCACGATCCACCAGTGCCTGGGACAGGAGGCCGGATCCGCAGCCGATGTCCAACACCGTGTGGCCGGCGACCTGGCCAACCAGCTCCAGCATGGCCGGGCGCTCGTAGAGCGCGTTGAACGGCCCGCCGTCGCCGTACTCGGCAGCGAAGTCGTCGTACTGTGCTCCCGGAAGCCTGTCGTCCACGGCGGTCTCCTTGTCATCGGATGTGCGGGACCGCGAGACACGCTTCAGGCCCACGGGTTCGAGCTGCCCCGGAAAGCGGCCACATCCAGCAGTGGGGCGTCACCCATCATCGGGCGTTGCCTCGAACGACATCAAGGGATCCGCCGTCGCCGACAATCACGTCGCCGTCGCGCAGGACCACGAAGGGCAGACGGTGGTCGAGATGATGGGCCACAACCGCCTCCATGAGGCCGGTCTCCGGGTGACCCGGGGTCCGGTAGTGCGGCACCACGCTGAACGGGATCAGTCCCAGCCCGGCATCCACCCGCGGCATGCCCTCGTAGCCAGACGGGAGTGCCTCAGGGTCATCGCACAGCTCGATGCCCGCCAGCGTCGGCGACAGCATGCAGACCCCGGCGCTGTACCCCCCGTACACCAGCACGTCCTCGGCGAGCAGCGCGACCAACGCCCGATCGAAGCCGGATGCCGCCGCGGCCCTACGGAGCACGAACGCGTTCCCACCTCTGACCCACACCAGCGCGCACTCACGCAGACGGTCGGCAAGCATCACCGCGCCGTCGTCCGCACCGAAGTGGCGACGCAGGTCGACCTCCTCCGGCTCGAGTCCGATACCGCCGAGCATCTCGAACTCGTCGAGGATCAACTGCTCGCGCGGCCCATCGCCGTGGACATCGGCAGCGTTCGCGACCACCGCGGTCCGTCGACCTTCCCCGACCAGCCGCAGGAGCTCAGGTACCGCGTCGCCCAAGCGGAACGACGACAGGTACATCCTCATGCCTCAGCCTCCACGCCGACTGCAGGACGATCCGCGAGCCGTCCGCCGACGAGCCCGGTGTGAACGTCGCTGACCCTCGCGCCCGACACGCGAAGCCCCAGTTGCACGGCAGTCTACGCCCAAGAAGCCAGGTGACGGCCCTTGCTGCACACCCGTCAGCTCGGCGTCCCGATCGATGCGTCGAGCGACTTGCCCATGCTCACCCTGGGCTCGACTGCGTACCCCAGGCTGACGTAGAACGCGGTGCCTGCTTCGTTGCCGACACGGACCTGCAGGTTGACCTTCACGCAACCCAGCGCGGCGAGCGCTCCCTCGACGTGGCGGACCATCGCGGTGGCGATCCCGCGTCGCCGCAGGTCCGGGTCCACAGCGACCGAGTACAACCATCCACGGTGACCGTCGTAGCCAGCCATGGTCGTGCCCACGACCCGGGAGTCCTCGAGGGCCACCAAGAACAGCTCGGGCTGGTACGCGACCTTCCCCGGGATCGCGCGCTCCGCACCGTTGCGTGGCGGATCGTTCGGGAAGACACGCTTCCACAGCGCATCGACACCGTCGAAGTGGGACGAATCATACACGGTGATCTGCATCCCGGCTCCAGACTCGCCGCCAGCTCCCGGTGGTCAGATGGTGGTCATGAAATGCAGAAACCCCCGAATTCGGGGTTCTGCTAGTAGCGGGGGCAGGATTTGAACCTGCGACCTCCGGGTTATGAGTTTGGCGGGTTGCGTCCCGGCCCATCCCGGTGGGTCCCGGAATGTGCCGCTGAGCAGGGGTTTCTTGCTTGGCCATCCCGCTCGGTCCCGCCCCGTCCCGGGCTGTCCTACGGCTGACGTGACCGCGTTGTGACCGCGCGACCTCTTCGGCGAGGTCGTGATCGCGGTCGGGACGAGTGGCGGTAGTCGACGAACCGGCCGCCGGCTGCGAAGGCCTTGGTGACCCGCTTGCCCCAGGCGCGGACATCGGTGTCGGGTAACGGCTCACGCGGTCCGGACGGGTTGGACACCGCCGGGCGCGTCGTCGCGGCCGCCTGCTCCGGAGGCCGGCCGGACACGGCCAAGGCGGTCGCGACCGCGTGTTTGCACAGCGACCCGTCGCGTGCGGCCGGGCAGGCACAGAACCAGCCGGGCCGGCCATGCTCGACCCAGAGGGCGACCGTGTACGGCTCGGTACCGAGCACGAGGGCTTCGACCCGGCTGCCGTCATCGAGGGTGATGGTCGCCCGGCCTTCTCGCTCGTAGACCGCGCCTCGGGCGAACGCACCATCGCCTGCCGCGTCGAGCAGGAGGGCCGCGGTGAACACCTCACGCGGCGAGGTCATGGCATCCACCGCCGACGTGCCTGATCCCATTCTCCGTCGGTGACGTCGCCGGCCAGAAGCGGGTCCGCGAACGCGACGACGTCGCTGATCACGTCAGCGAGGTCGTTCGGGACGTCGCTGGCGAGACCGGCACGAGCGACGAACGCGGCCCAGGCGGCCTCGCGTAGTTGGGCGAGCGGCGCCAACAGCTGCTCCAGCGGTTGCAGTTTCACGCCGCGATGGCCGGCGGTTGCGGCGATCGCGGCGGCGAGGATCTGGGCGCTGATCGCGTGGCGGCGGGTGAGCGTCCAGACGTCAGCGAAGTCGCGGTCGCGGGTCGTGGTGGCGGCACGCTCGATCATGGTCACGAGCTTCTCGGCCAGCACCGTCTCGATCGGGTAGCCGACAAGACGGAAAGGGTCATCGAGCAGTGCCGGGTAGTCAAGCTCGACCGGCCCGGGAGTGACCGGATCGCCGACGTTGACGTCAACCTTCAGCATGACCTGCGCGGACGCGATGGTCGCCGGGACCGCGACCCGCACGCCCGAGTACATCCCCTGCTCCCGGATGATCGACGCGGTCATGCGGTCGAGGTCGTAGGCGACACCGTCTTCGACCTCGACAGCCAGGACACTTCTGATGACGTCCGTCACGGCGTCGATGTCGTTGGACAGCGCAACGGCGAGCAGGTCCACGTCGCGGGTCGGGCGGCGCTGATCAAGAGCCGCCAGCAGCATCCCGCCTTTGAGGACCAGCCGGTCGCGATGCACCGAGTGCGCCAGCCGGTACAGGAACCGCTCGAGCACGTACAGCACGAGCAGCTCGTCGGTGCCACGTCCCTGCTCCCGAGCCAGCCTGCGCAGCTGCAGATAGGCCCCTCCTCCCGGCGTGTCTCGCGTCGGCCGGTTCACACCTGCAGGACCTGGATCGCCTCGTACATCGCCTTCCATCCCCCCAGCTCCTGGGCCAGGTCGGTCAGGCGCCCCATGTTCTTTCCTCCGCCCCGCCAGTACGTGGCCAGCGCCTCCAGCGCGACGTCGGAACCGACCTGATGACGCAGTCGGAAGACGTCCACCACGGTCCGCTCCCGATCGCTGATCCAGAACCGATCCCCCGCCTCACCGACAACCTCAACACGACCGAGCGAGAACGTCTCTGCCTTGAACACATGCACCTGCGTCGGCGGGTAGTCGATCGTTGGCCGGTGTGCGCCCGACGGGACCGCAACATGCACACGCGCTGGGATCTGATCGGTCAGGTCCCAGTACTCCAAGGCCGAGTCGAGGCAGATCATCCCGTCCGGCACCCGAGCGCACACGGCCACATACCCGACACGGTCGAAGCCGACGTCAGCCAGTTGGAACACACCGCGGGAGAGCTCGATCAACTCACCAGCGTCCCGCAGCGCGTACAGATCACGCCACGACACCCCAGCAGCCACCGCTTGCGAGGACCGGAACACCGGCCCCAGCTCGCGGAGCTCGTCCAACACCGTCAGCGACATCATGGATGAAACCCTACACCCACATCTTCTTGGTTGCAGGATTTCATACGCCGACGTGCTGGCGGCATCGTTGCACCGCTGGCGTCGCGCCCGTTCGACCATCGCCGTGACGGGGTGTCCACACCCTGTGGGTGCCGTAAACCCGGTCGTGTCGTGTTCACTTCCCGATCCCCGCCGCCGATGGAGCCTGATGCATCGCGTTCTGTACCGACTCCTCGTCGCCATCGTCTCGATGCTTGTCCGGTCAGGCCGTGCCAAGGACCTCGAGATCATCGTCCTACGCCACCAGCTGACCGTCCTGCGCCGTCAGGTCGACCGGCCCGGGCTGACCGAAGCAGACCGCAGCCTCCTCGGCGCGATCGCTGCCGTGCTCCCCCGCCCACGACGGGACGGCTGGCTCGTCACACCCGACACGCTGCTGCGCTGGCACCGCCAACGCATCGTCCGCCACGGGACGAGGCCACACCGGCCCGCCGGACGACCCCCGATCGCCAAGGGCGTCCGGCGCCTGGCCGTGCGCATGGCGAGGGAGAACCCGACCTGGGGCTACCGCCGGATCCACGGCGAACACATCAGCCTGGGCCACCAGGTCGGCGCGTCGACCGTCTGGCAGATCCTCAAAGACGCCGGCATCGACCCCGCCCCCACCCGCACCACAACAACGTGGTCACAGCTGCTGCGCTCCCAAGCCGCCATGGCCTGCGACTTCGCGCACGTCGACACCGCACTGCTCCGCCGCTTCTACCTGCTGTTCTTCATCGACATCACCACCCGCGAGGTGACCCTCACCGGGATCACCACCAACCCGACCGCCGACTGGACCGTCCAGGCCGCCCGCAACCTGTTCCTCGTCCACGGCAGCAAGTTCCGGGAAACCAAGGCGCTCGTGCGTGACCGTGGCAGCCAGTTCACCCGATCGTTCGACGAGGTGTTCCGCACCGAAGGCATGAAGATCCTCAAGACGCCGGTGCGCACACCGGTGGCCAACACGTACGCGGAACGCTGGATCGGCACCCTGCGCCGCGAACTGCTGGACCGCACCATCATCTGGAACCAGCGTCAGCTCCACCGCCTCGTCACCGAGTACGTCGAGCACTACAACACCCACCGCCCCCACCGGTCCCTCGATCAGCGACCTCCGATGCCGCCAGCCGACGCCAGAGCAACGCCTCCCCCGCCCACCGCTGAGGTCACCCGGCTTCCGCGCTGCGACGGGCTCATCAACGAGTACATGATCGCCGCATGAACCCACGATCGGGTTTCTGGCACCCACACCTGCAGCCGAGGTCCGGAATTGGCGGATCTACCCGGTGCACGAACCGATCGCTGGACGGGAATCGCTTGTTGTCGCAGGGCTCAGCCGGGCAGGCCCCGGATGAACAATCGAAGCGCGGCAGCGAT
>Ga0326597_10000516_pt1 | contig 68900 bp, 96 predicted proteins | sample RVTome_12_FD_203789 | JGI IMG/M metagenome (GOLD analysis project Ga0326597, IMG submission 203789) | Soil microbial communities from uranium-contaminated site in the Upper Colorado River Basin, Wyoming, United States - RVT100D185 | ecosystem: Environmental > Terrestrial > Soil > Contaminated >...
TCGTGGACAATCAACGCCAAAGCTGTCAGTGGCCACACCAGTTGTAAGTCTAGTAACGCACCCGATTCAGAATGGTCTCCATCGACATGCGTCACATCGAATAGACGCGAGACAGAAGGCAGCTGCTCTTTAGACCGCCCGTCCAGCCACAGAATTGAACCCGTGTAACCAACTCGTAACAACTCTGACTCAACGTATCGATGATCTCCGCGATTGGTTCCTCCGTGGGGTAACCCCCAAGTGTCGCATAGCGCCAACTTGTTGATAGACCCACTCCGCAACGCCGCTAAGACAGAGTCCCCGTCGCGCACTCCGACCTCAAGATAACTCTTGGCAGCTGTTTGCTCTACCACACTAGCTACAAGTGCTCGATGGGATAACATAGCTCTCATGACAGCGACATCTCCCGGCGCCACTTCGGGTGCCACGGGACTCGTCCATCCCCCATATCTACAACGCTAGCCGTTCGATAGACCGCTTCTGGTAATGAGAACGCCGTCATCCCATTCCGATGCCATTGGCGCGCAATCTGCTCACGCTCGGCTCGGGACTTCACGAGAAACTTGTGATGCTCGATACAGACCGGCGCAGAATCTCCCATACCGAACGGAGACATCGCATGTAGCGTCGGACGGCCACCCGACATCTCTTTCAAACTCAGTCGAGTCTGATGGTCGGGGAATAGCTGCGACGTCATCAGTGCGCTTGTCTCATCCGGCCACAAGTGCATCCGAGGGAAGTTCCAATGCGGCGATTCGAGATAAGCCTGAGACGCCAGCCAATCGACCATTGCCGGAGATGCCCGCTCATCGTCATCGAGACGTAGAACGTAACCGTCACGGCAAAACGATACGGCCTCATCAAGCACACTCTCGATGAAACCTTTCGACTCCACTTCCCATAGGTGAATCGGCTCGTATCCGGTCTCCAAAACCGGAACAGCCACTTGTGAGAATGCGTGCGGGCCATCAGCAACTACTACCAACTCCGCTCGGCACCGTTCTGCTAACTCCGCAAATGAACGCAGAAACGGGAGCGCATACGGCTGGCCCTGAGTGACGGTAAGAATCGAGAGGCTCATCCCAACCACACATCCGTAACGAATCCGAGGTCATTGCCAGGATCAACCGGCCCGCCGATCTGGAGAATGGGCCCGGTGCTTCCGTCTGAGAGCGTGAGCTTATCTTTCGTTGAGATAGCCACGGGCTCCAAGAACGTGATCTGCGCTCGACTCATCGTCAACTCCCCTTCAGGAGTGCGCACTTGCTGCTGGTGGAACGAAACAATCGCTCCACGCTTCACGGCAGCCTTATACGTCTGCGCTCCACTCGTGGTCTGCTCTTTCCACGCGGCATGGAGCACCGTTGGCTGCAAGTCCTTTGTAACAGCCTTGGCCGTCTTGACCGCGCCACGAAGAATATCATCCAGGCCCATGTTAGACCACCGAGAATCGTGCGCCTGTTACGTACTCAATAAGCTCCGACGTAAACCATGACGGAGGCAACATATTCAATACCGCATCGGGTAAAACCTTAGCCGTCACCATATCCTTGAACGTCAAGGCCACGGAACCTGCCTTGATACTCGTGATTCCCTGGACAGAGATGTCGCTATCGAGCGTTCGATCCGTCGTTCCAAGCTGAAATGCAAGTTCGCCCGTACCTTCTTTCAAATCTTGTGGGATAACCGTCGGAGCAATTAGATTGCCATTACGATCATACATCCCAATGCGCGGCCATGAGAGCCGCTGCGTGGTCGTCGCCGGAGAGCCGGTCCACTGCGGGCGCGTCCGGTAGTGCGCGCGCTGGTCAAAAGCATTACCAGCCGGCACGTAGTATTTGTATGGCTGCGCCATCATATCCATGACGCGCGTTGCCATGATCAGCGCCACCACCGGGTCCGCTACGCTATCCCATGCCTCAGCGTGCAGGCGCGTCTCGATATACGCGGTCTGCTCAACCTCGGTCAAATAACTGTTCGCGTTTGCCGCGCCCGGAGTCGCTATCAAAGTCGCCATAAGGCACTAACCCTCTAGCCACGCGTAAATCACTAACCTCTGGTTCACGTGGCGCTCCACAACGCCACGTGCCCTATAGAGTTGTTACGCGAGCGTTCCGATGCAGATGCCGCTGTCGCCGTTGGAGTCCGAACGGACGCGCGGGATCATGATCGCCATGACCAGGTTGTGGAACGTGAACCCGTCAACCGACGTCCACGGGATGACCGTTGGCTGCTGCCCGACGACCATGTCAACCACATCCGAAGTCATCTGGACCACGGCGACCTTCGTCGAGGGCATCAGATCCGCCGTCTTCACTGCACGGACTCCCTCGATCTGAAGGATACGATCCTTGATCGTATTCTGCCCCTTGCTCGATGAGTAGTCCGAGTCCAGCGACGCACCGACATCCGTATTCAGATAGATGTTGTACGGGCCGAACTTCTTGTTGGCGCGCAGCTTGGCGAGCATCAGCTGCACTTCCGCGAACACCGTGGACCCAACTGGAGCGGTCGTCCATGCCGCCAGCGTCAGCGCCTGTGTCTCCGCGTTCGGTGCGTTCAACAGGCCAGGTGCCGAATACCCAGCCACGACCAGATCCTGGCCGTCGAGGGTCTGTGCACCGTTGATCGCAGCGTCCTCGATCAACTCGTTGACTGAGCGCGTGCCCCACTTGATCTGCGCGGTGTCGATGGGCATCCCCAGACGCTGCGACTGCCGCAGCGTGCGGATGTCGATCTCGAAACCACTCAGCGTCAGGTAGACGGGCAAACGAGACGGGAGCATCGCCGGGATGAAGTTCTCGGTGCGAGCCGAGGGCGTCATTGACCGCTGCGCGTTCCCCGTCTTATTCGTGGCGTACCACTCCAGCTGTGTCACGCTGAGCGGATCTGCCAGGTTGTACGTCAGGCCTGCCGCGAGGATATCCGCAGCAAACGTCAGACGGTCCATCCCGACTTCGACCACCGCGTTGTCCAGCTGGATCTGCGCCCGCTCCGGCAGCGGTGCCGCCGTGCGGAGTGCCGGGTCCGCCAAAGCGGACTCCATGTTACGGAATCCGGGCGAGCGCATCGCAGCGACCGACCAATGACCCGTCTCCTGAATAGCCGTCATCACCAGATCCTTCAACGGATTCTGCTTTGAGGCTGCTGTAAATCGAGTTTCCTGCATGACCACTTCCTCCTAGACGCTTAGCGTCAGAATCTACACAACCTCAACGCGGATACGGGTGAGCGCCGTGACGGTGGGCTTGTTCTCCAACGCCGAGAACAGCGCCTTGCCGGAAGCCAGGATAGCCAGCGTTCCATTTCCGGCGGATTCGAGCAAATCACCCGCAGCAATGTCCTGCCCCGAGGCAATGAACATCCAGAAGTGCGCCCCAGCCTGACCGGCCGATACCTCCACGAGGTCATTGGCCGCGTAGTCATCATCGACGCCACGCCCCACCATGAGCTGCTCGGTTGCCACGAGCCGTGCCGTGTCGCCACCACCTGTCGTGTGCTTACGGAAGCGAATGACTCCGGCATTGTTGAACCGTTCCACCAAGTGGCCCGGGGTGACCGCCTCTGAGACTGCGAGATCGTTGATCTGAACTCGCTCACCTCCCAGATAGATCGTGTTCGGATCGTTCTTTGTTACCGCCATGTTTCTACTCTCCTAGCGAATGGGAAATGAATCCCTTAGTTAACGGCTGCGGGCTTCCGAGCCTTCAACGCCGCATCGTAGGGATTCGGCGGGGTGAACGTGTCCTTACCATCAGCGACCCGTGGCACGCCACGACCGCTGTAGTCGGCGGGCTGCTCGACGTGTGCCAGAGCGGCCACCTTCTCCAGCTGCTCCACGGGCATCGCGGTCAGTTCCGCTTCTGTGTAGACGGTCTGGGCAGTCTTCAGAGACGCGACCAGTTCGTTGCGCTTCTTCGTCTCAGCCGCGCGCTGTCGCTCGATCAACGTGCGCAACGACTCGGGAGCCGCCTTCATGAACTCCTCTTCCAACTGCGCCTCGGTCTTCTGAACCGGCGCAGCGGCCGCTGCCTTTGGCTCATCAACTGGCTCGGGCGTTGCTGCCGGAGTCGCTACCGGCGTGGGGACTGCCGGAGTTGCTGCGGGCTTGACTTCCGTCGCCGGAACGGGCGTCAGCGCCGCCAATCGATCCGCTGGGACATTCTCCAGCCACGTGGCATCCGCGTCCGTAAACCGACCAGCCGATCCTTCGATGATCTTCTTCACTTCCTCTTTCATGTTCTCTGCTCCCTTGATGGTCGTGGTCTTACCGCAGCCGCATGCGGTGCTGGGCGCGGGAGCACCCTCCGCAGTCTTCACGGCTTGATAGCTCACGATTGGTTCAACTTCTTCTGCGTTATCCTTGAGAGTCACTGCGCCGTCTTTGTTTGTGGAATACCCACGGCGCATGGTCTGCCACTTGTCCGTCGGATTCACCGAGTAGATAACTTGGCTCTCGGCCGGAAATACTTCATCTACACCCATGAACCCTGGCTCGATTGCTCGCAACGCGGCATCAAGGGACCGCCGGAGATCGCGATCACTGACACCTTCTGTAGCCTTGTTCTCACGGAATACACCCAGAATCCGGCTGAGGAGCCCACGCTTCTCCTCCGGGTCTAGGGTGATCCGCAGTTTTTCTGCCATTACGCGATCCTCCCTTGCGATCCCCTCCGCTGTAATTAGATGCCGAACCGCTGTCCGAGGCGCACCGCACCCCGCAGCAATCGAGCAGGCACCCTCCGTCCCGACTGGCAGAAACGCATTGTGATCGCTCACGAGATTCCGCCAGATACCGTGAAACTCTTTGCCCTGGAACTCGCCGTCCTTCTGTTCCACTTCAACAAACGTTCCAATACTGACTTCTACTGCTTCCCCGGCCCGAAGCCGACGAATCACATCCACAGCATCCGGCCCAACGGCCTCCGCGCGGACAGGATCCAGCCACGCCTCGAACTCCAAGCGCCGGGTTTTCAGAATACGCTCGGATGTCGTTGTATTGAAAATGACTCCGAAACTCTTCTCAAGAATGTCCGGTGTATTCGCCGTGACCTGCGAGCCTTTGACCTCCGGGTGCCCGGCAAAGCAGGCACGACCGTTCCACTGCTGCGGTGTCTCGGCTAACTCCTCTGCTGGGATGAACTCGGGCACCTCGCTATTGATCGCCCAGACGACACCCTCGACCATCGCCACGACGGGCACGACCAAGTGCTCCGCATTGTTGAATGTCGAGGTGCGGAGCTTTGAGCCCGTTGCGCCGACGAGGTGGAGGTGGCGATACTCTTGGATCACTCCAGCTCCTTCACGCGACGACCAAGGCGGCCGTCTGGATACGTGAGATACTTGCGACCCTTATAGGGACCGTTCTTAATCGTGGTAACCTTGACCTGCCCAATCTGCGTCGGGTCTTCACCTGCCGCAAGCGCCGCCTCGCGACTTGGATAAACACGCCCGGTTTCCATGTTCATTGCAACAACCCCACAGTGCATCGGCAGTTCGGGTGCGCGGGAGGACCGCTAATGCTAAACTCTTCGTTCAGCTTCACCGTCTTCCCTTCCATCGGTGCGCAAATCGGGCAAGGATCGGCCGTGATCCAAACTTTCTTCTCTTTGCCCGTCAAGTGCCCGGCCTCTTGCGCCTGCTTCCACAGCTGGACTTGCCCTTCATTCGCGGCGGTCATCGTCTCCGTTCGTGCAATGGCCAAGGCCCGCGAGCGCCTGAGCTTCGCGGCGTATTTCGCTGCGGCCTTATCGGCTGCCGCTTCCGAACTCCCGCGCGCAATCAACTTGGCTCGGTGCTTCACGACGGCACCGGCGTGCCGCTCGGTGAGGCCAATCGTGTCGTGGATGAGTCGTGCCGTGGCCCGAGGGCCAATGCCCGTCTCGAATCCTTCGACCACGACGGCACGAATCGTCGCCCGAGCCTCGGCAGAAATCTGCTGCACGAGACGAGCCGCGTGCTGCTGGGCCCACACCTGCGCCTCAACAGCCGAGGCATCGAAGCGCATCACAATCTGTCCCCGCCCGCAAGCCATTAGCGCCCCTGAAGTAACGACAGCCATGAATCAGAGTTTCTGATCGTCTTCAAGCGCCCTCGAATCTGATCCAACTCTGAATTCGACACGCCTGCCCCTCGCAAGTCCTCGAATAACGTCTTGGTATCAATGTCTTTGACCATTTCCTTTGGTTTCAAGAGCCACGACGGGCGCGCAATCTCATTAGCTGAGACTTGGTCCTCTAGCTCCGCCATATGTTCGATGAACCCCGCGCGTGCCCGTTGTGCAAATAAAGTGTCATGGTCGAGTAGCTTGAGGCGACCCGAATCTGTAACAAGCCAATTATTTGCATTACGGTCAGCGTTCCCTAGAAGAAAGTCTAGAGTGGCTGCGCGCTGCTGCCCGTCTCCAGTACCAAATCGGACCTTGGATACCAAGTCAGCTGCCCGTGTGCCCTCCGCAAGTTCAAACAAAACACCCTTCTGATCATTAATGGTTCGACTCACCATCTTAGGAAGTAAGTCGAGGGCTCCCATTTCCTTCGCCACAATCCGTACGGATGTCTCATTCACAAGATTCGAGGCGGGTTTGAAAAACGCTTTTGAACCGTCAGCGAACGTAACAACCGAATTTTGTCCAGTAGATGTAACGCTAGCGACTGTCTTCGTTGAGAGCGCCCGATCCTGCGTCGCGCTATTTCCTACGACACAAAGCCCTGTCGCATCCGCTCCGGCTGCGAGGGTCGCACCAAAAGCATTAGACAACCCATCCCCGGCTGCAGCCGTGCGCAGCGGAGACTCCAACTTACGACCCACCAGCTCCACTTCGAGTCGCGCCACGACGTCATCGAGCACAAAGATCGCTGCACCCGGAACACCGAATGCAAGCGCCTGTTCCAACTCATCAAGCGGCATCGCTGCCTGCGTCTCCGCAATCGCATCGAGGATAATGCGGCGTACGCGTGGGGTCATCCGCTCCGCTGCTCGGGAAATAGGTGTCTCGTTCCGAGCGAGCCGGACTACGGCCGCAGCGACGACGCGTGGGGAGACGGTGAGCAGCATTACTTAACGACCAAGTTCATGACGCCGCCCTTGCGGAGCGCAGCCGCAAGCTGTTCGATCTGCTCGTCTTCGTCGGGCGCGTCGATGTTATCGGCGTCTAGCTCGGGCAGCGCTTCATAGCCAACCGTCTCGCGTACCTCGTTGGGCTGGATCACCGTCTGCCCAGGGAAATACGTATTGAGCTTGGCGAGCTTCTCAGCCCGATCAACTTGCTCCGTCTCGGTCATGTCCGTCGTGGGTGGCCAGTTGACGTTATACGGTGCGGCTGGCTTCGGCAAGTAATTGAACTCAATGAGTCGGTCCACGAACGGACGAACCACATGCTGCTCGGCAAATCCCTGGCGACGATCAGCGACTTGCGTATTCCAGTTGTCGCGATCTGTTGACGAAGCCAACTCACCGCGCTCCGAGCCCACCAGCATACGCATTGGAATACCGATAGCGCCCGCAATCTGCGAGAGGATGGCTTCCGCTGGCCCCTTGAAATCCGCCACCTCAGACCCGAGGGTGTTCACCTCGACGGCACGAGTGCGCATGACGCGGCGGATGTTATGGGCGTATTCGTCCACCTCATCGCTCAGCGCAGCTTCGTCTTCGGCCGACAAGTCCGCATCCTTATCGACGTTGACATTCAATCCCTGATTCGCTCGGAGCCAGAACGCTTCAGCCCCGCCACCCGTGACCTTTTCAAGATCGTCCAGTAGATTCCACACACGGTCTAGACGCGGCTGCCCGAACACATCGTTGTCCGTGATGTTATCCGCCACGTGAATAATGCGCGTCCAGTGCACTGGCTTGGCAAACGAGGACGACGCAACGTCAATACGCTTGAGCGTGTAGAACTTCGGCCACGCGAATCGCGGGCTCTGGTGGTCGGTCTCCCACTCGTGAACGGCCGCGTCTTCCTCGTTGAAGACGGACAGATACAGTAAGTCTTCGGGCCTATTGCCGCGTGGTAATGGCGTGTTCATCTCGCCAGCCGCACCCAAAAGCATGACACCGTATCGGCCTTTTCCAGCCACGATATCGAGGCGCTGGAACATATTCCAAATCTTGAGCCGCGCGTCCAAAGCCTGCCACGCGAGTTCCAGTGCCGTATCTACATCAGGACTCTCATCCTCATAGACGTAGCCACCGCCACGCCACGTAGCCTTTGGGAAGACCTCAACAACGCGCCCGGCAACCCCGCCACGCATATACCGCTCTCGATAATCGCGTGGGACAAGATTGCGCTCATAGCCAAGAGCGTTGTACAGATCGCGCTTCCCTAAGAACGTGATACCGGCTTGGTTGAGAAACTGCAGACGTTGGAGCAAGGCGGTGGTCGCTGTGCGTAACGTGCCGGGTTTCTTCGCGTCAGTCATTAGCGAGGCTCACAATGGCATCTAACAGCCATAGGAAGAAGCAGAAGAACGCTAACCACATCGCCGACATAAGGACCCACTTGATCATCGCCGCCCCCACGCTATCGATGAGCGGCCCGGAGGAGTGATCCCTGCTGGTCGCGGTGTTCGACCCCATGTGCCCGCCGAGCTAGGCTTGGGTTCAAGCAGTACCGCGTTGAACGCGCAACTCGCGGCGTCCACTTGGTTATCCTCTTTGCCCACAGGGAAGTCACACAACTCACGGATAAAGGCTTCGTTCCAATCGCCACGGACCAGGTAGACGTTCTTAGCTTCTACCTGAGCGCGAAATGGTTTTGAGCGTGTAACTTTGTCGTGGCTGACTATGACTTCCCTGTAATCAAAGCCTTTCAGCTGCTTGACCCGAGCGCTGGTGACTGTCTTCCCCGCACTACCACCCTCACGCTCCTCACGCTGCGAAACGGCAATGCCGTCGGCCTGTGCTGTTTGGAGCATGAGTGCCTCGACTCCAGCTGGGCTCAGATGGTCGAGGACAACATCCTCAACATAAAACAGGTCATCGGCTTCTGCCATGCGGCAGCCAACCGTTGCGTCCCCACCGCCCTCGGTCGCGCCCGTATCCCAGCCACGCACGCGCCTGGCTTTCACTGGCGCGGCACCAACAAACTGGAACCACTCTCGCTTAAAGAGCCCACCGCCCTCAGGCGCTGGTCGCTGCTGTAGCTGACCGGCGGTGCCATAGGGACCAAGGTCTAGCTCAAGTCGGCGTACCGTCTCTGGCGTAAAGATCGAGGGCCACAGCAACTCCCCAACCTCACGTCGGGGATCGCGAGGGTCAGCCGCATGGCCCGCGTCCTGCTCTGTCCGTGGCCGCGAGGGCTCATAACGCATCGGGAAGCAAATATGCCGATACCCGCCACGAGTGAGAAGATGCCCACTGAGGTCATCCTCATGGAGCCGCTGCATGATAATAATGACGTTGACACCGCGCACAATACCGCGTGAACTAATCGTACGGTCATACCACGCGTTCGCTTCCGCTCGCTCGGTATCGGATCGTGACTGCGCCTCGGTGAGGGGGTCGTCTATGAGGATATAGTCGGGGTGCTCGCCGGTGCCTACGCCACCCACTGACGAAGCAATGCACCAGCCACCCTGGTCGGTATTGAACCGCGTCTTGGCATTCTGGTCGTCAGCAAGAGTTACCGCGTAGTGTTCCTGGTACCAATCCGACTCGACGATGCGGCGCAACTTACTGGCGGCGTCGATAGTGCGGTGGCTTCCGTAAGACGCGGTAAGAAAACGCAGGCCCGGTTTACTCGCCCAAAGCCACGCAGGAAACATGACGCTAATCAGTAGCGTCTTCATCGTCCCTGGCGGGACGTTCACGATAGTGCGGCTATCGCTTCCTGCGGCGATGGTCTCTAGCTCGGAGCAAAGAGCATCAATGTGCCAGTTACTACTGAACGCGCGATCCGGCTCGATGATGGGCCAGACCTTCTCGACAAACAAACGCAATGATCGACGGCAAAGCTCTGCCTCCAGGGCATCGCGCCGCGCTAAGACCGCGCCGAGATCAATGCTTTGTGTCTGAGGCTCTAACACTATTCTTGGTCATCATAGCCTCATTCATACGTCGGCGGTTGAGTTCGTCCTTCGCTCGCTTGGTGAGCCCGTCTAGCTCTGCGGCGATGGATTCTAGTGGGAGGTCTCTCAAATCGTCTGATTTCTCGACCGTAATAGTGCTCTTGGGCCCGAGGCCCGTGCGATCTAGGATGGCTACGACTGCCGCGAGGCGCGTCTTATCGTCATAACCACTGACGAGGATGTCCTCTAGCACAGCGACAGACTTCTCTTGTAACGCGACCATGCGCCGCTGTACCTGGTCCTTTGCGAGTGCAACTGACGCGCCGTGTAGGACACACGTCTCCTCTCCCTCGACGGGTATGCGAGTGCACGGAGTGCCGGCCTTGGACACGTAGGCGCAACCAATGGCCTTTGGTGCGTCTGGGTTCAGGCTCTCGTATAAGGAAGGCATAGATCGCGTCGGGCGTGACTATACGCGCGGCCCGAGGCGAAAGTAAAGATGGAAACGGTGCTTCCGAGGGTAAGCCCGAGTAAGGTGAGGTAAGGTGGAATTTCCCGAGCCTTTCTTATATACCTTACCTACCTTACCTACCTTACTCTTGTATATCTTCTAATAGGAGAGGTAGCGGGATTGGACGGTTAAGCGAAGATTAAGGGGAGACGGATTTTCCGTAATTCGGGAAGTGCGTAGGCAAAATGGGTAATTCCCGGTAAGGCGGTAAGGCGCTCAAATTTCCTAACGATTTTCACCACCCGCCTTACCCAAACTTTCACCTTACCTACCTTACCTACCTTACCCTTCTTTCTAAACATTTCCGACCTTACCTACCTTACCGACCTTACCCTCGCCGCGAAACATTTCGCCCGCGACCACCTTACCTACCTTACCTACCTTACCCTTCTTTCTGAACATTTCCCGTCTCGCCTTTCGCTTCCCGCTCCTCCGTCTTCGACTCCAGCGGTAACACCCCAGTGGGCGCCGGTCCCTCATACCCAACCACTGTCTTCCCTTGAGTACTACCCTCCCATACTCTGGTCCTCGTAAACCCAAATCGTTGCATAATCTCTGAGATACGCATAGAGCCAGACCGTTCACGTCTAGCCACTTCGATGCCTAGTACATCCCAAATGACATTTGTTGTCACCTTACGCCGCCCATTTAATGAAACAGGCAGATTCTCCACCAATTCCCCAATAATCTCCTCCCACGCATCCATCTCTCGACGTTCATCTTGCTGCTCACCAGCAATGGCCCACAGTGCCTCAGGGAGTCGTATACTCTCACCTTTGTCTTCTCTCGCATTAGCCTCGGCCCAAAGCTGGTCACGGAGGGCTCGGATCTTCCCCACGTTAAATCGTTTCACGCGCACCGGCCAGAACCGTCGTGCGCCTGTCGGGTCGGCCAGATACCCTCCACCAGCTGGATTCGTCGTCCCTATGATGATGAATTGCCTCGCACGCTCCACGGGCAGCCTCGCATAGGCCATACGAGCGGGTCCATCTACCTGCCTCGATAGCGTGGCCTTGAGTTGCTCAGAGTCGGCCTTGCGTTTCCCGGCCAGGTCTGATGCCTCGACAATCCACTTTCCAATGGTGCCCTCGATGAGTTGCTGGCTTCGGACGTGCAACGGTAGGTCATCCGAGAACCACTCGGGTTTCGGGCACAGCGCACTGAGCGCACTCGACTTTTCCATACCCTGCCCGCTCTCAAGGACAAGCATCTCATCGAACTTACAGCCAGGTGATCGGATACGGCGGACAGCGGCCACCAGCACCATGGCACTGACGGTCCTCGTATACTCGTTGTCCTCGGCTCCGGCATAGTCAATCAACCACGTATCGATGCGCGGCTCGCCATCCCAGGTCAGTGTATTGAGATACTCCTTGACCGGGTGGAAGCCATTCTCCCAGGCCAGGTGGCGTATGACCTTATCGAAGAATTCAAAGCTGGGGCGAAAATGAAACTCAGTATCGACGCGCAGCCATAAGGCTGTGAGCACTCGGTCTTCCAGTGGCTCGCCATTGACGATCAGTTTGTCGGAGAACTCGTTATAGGCCAGACGCACCTCTAGAGCCTCGATGGCGTGCTTGATGTTCTCTTGGTCGTCCTTGACGATGTTACCGTCTTTGGTGCGGCGGAAGTCGCTGTCTCGGCCAAGCCACTCGAAGATTCGGGCCAGGACTCGCTTCCCATTGTCACCTAAGTACTTGGCTAGTGATGGGCCACCCTTCGACCGCACCTGGGCGTTTTCGAGACGCGCGGCCGTCGATTCGAGCACCAGGCGAATGTCCGATACCTCGGTATTCTGGCAATAGATGGAGATCGCTTCGCCCATCAACTGACACTCGTCTTTGGTGAAGCCGAGCTTGAGCATGAAGCCAGCCCAGGCGAGCCGTGGCTCATGACCAAAGCCGAATACACCGAGGTACTTCGATAGGATCATGGAGATGGCGGATAGAGCGACCGATTGACGTAACTGCCCGGCCTCTAGATGGGCTGGGGTGTCGTGACGACGAAACTTGAGTTGCTCCTTATGTCTCGGGTCGTTCTTATCTACCCACATCGATGGCGGGACCATCGACTGGAACCCCAATGTGCCATCGTTCTTTGTCCCTCGAATCTCGATGAGGGTCGTGCCGTCGATGTCATCGTAGCGATAAGTGGGTATTGCCTCGTTGGCGGTATAGAGACAGTGGGAGACGAACTTACTGTCACGGCCATAGACGAATCCGGTGGAGGGGAGGATCTTCTGGGCGACCTTCGTGCCGTCGGCCCAATCAATATCTATGTCGTGCAGAAACTTGCCCGGCTCTACTTCAATGCCAAGCAGCAGACCCACTCGATGTGTGTCTTCCTTATATTGCCCTGCCGTATAGGTCTTCGTGGGCCAATCCTTCTCTTTCGGCCCTTTGCTGCTGCCCTCGGCCTTCCATAGAACAATACGGTAGTGATTGTCAAGATAGCGCTGAACGATGTTAGCGCCCGTCATCTCTTGGCTGTCCACGAAATAGATATAGACACGGCTAGTCCTCCGTTGAAAGATGCTTGGGCCCCACCACCCATTGGGACTAGCAATGAGCAATAGGCGAGGTGCCTGGCCTTGGCACGCCCAAGCTGCTTGCCTCATTCTGTCGGGGTGGACTGAACGCGGAAGCGCGGGTTAGTATACGCGAAAACCCAGTGGAAATAAAGGTGTTTCTGGTGAATCGTCGCGTGAATGCGGTGGTGAATTATTTCGCGGCGGAGTAGGAAACGCGCGGCGGAAGTTATTACGGAAGTTAGTAACGCGCGGGCGCGAGGCGCGGTGGAAATAATTTTGCGGACGCGTGAGATTTGACTTTCGTTTCCGTGCGCGCGGGTTTAGACTTCGGTTCGTTGAGATTTTCGGATTGAGTCTTTCGGATCGTCGGTATTGGACCGGCGTCCGTTTCCCTCGGAGAGATACGATGCAATTCAAAAAGTTCAAGCAGACGGCTCACCGCGTCCTGTACCGGCGCAACGGTTCCACGAAGTCGGTGCGCATGGATGCACGCGAGTTTGAAGGTGGCACCGCACCTGACGTGCTCGATATCGGTGACGCCAGCGTGAAGTTCGCAGCGGCATCGGCCGGTGCGTCGAGCGTGCCGATGCCTGCCGACGTGGCGGAAGCGAAGGCAAAGCTGGATGCCTTCCGCAAGGCGCAGAAGGATGCCCGTGAGGCCCGGCTCACCCCGGAGCAGCGTGCGAAGCGTGAGCAGAAGGTGCGCGAGAACAAGGCAGCCAAGGCCGCAACGAAGACCGCGCCTCCGCAAAAGGCCACGCCTCAGGCTCCGCAGAAGGTGGCTGCGCGGTAACGGGTAACACATCTGTCCGCGTCGCAAGTAGGTTTGGCTTCATCTCCCGCCTAGCGTTGCGAGCCGACAGCCGCAAGGCGACCATCTCTAGCCCACCTGGAGATGGTCGCCGTTTCGTTGTCCTTAGTGTATGTATGGAGGACAGATGAGTGCAAAGCAACCAACTCCCGTCCCACCCGGTGCGGTGAAACCACCGCCACCTCCTGCTCCACCGAAACCAAGAGATGGCACCATGCGCAGCCCTAGTCTCTTTGATGATCTCGAAGATGAGCGGCGCGCGACGGAGGGCTGGGTGCCCGACGAACCGCCACAAATTGCGAGTCGTGGCGTCAAGCACATCGTCCTAAACTTTGAGACCACTGGCCTGCGATGGTGGGACCGGGATCGGCCACTCGCGGCATCGGTTTGTTTCCCTGACGGCACGGCTCGCTACATCTCATGGGGTCACCGTGGTGGGAACATCGCAGAAGAGACGGCCCGCCGATGGGCTCAACGCGAGTTGCGCGATCTGCATATCGAGAACATCAATACGCGCTTCGACGTGCACCAAGGCAAGACCTGGGGTATTGATCTTGAGGCGCAGAATTGCACCGTCTCAGATATTAGTCATTACGCGGCCCTGCTCGATGACCACCGCAAGACATTCAGCCTGGACCAGTTGATTCGAGACTTACTGGGTGAAGAGCCGATGGCGAGGCTAGACGAGTCTCGCATGGTAGACTATCACGCAGAGGAGGCCGCGCCTAGAGCGAAATACAATGCTCAGATAGTGCGGCGACTGCATGAGGTAATGTGGCCGCGCATAGTGGCGGAGGATTTAGAGCGGGTCGTGGCACTCGAATCCAAGGTCATTTACCCGGTTTGCGAGATGGAGCGCAATGGCGTGCCCATAGACCTTGAACTCCTCGACCACTATCTCAAGGCATCAAAAGCCGCCTATGAGCGTTGTCTCTATGACCTCATCAAGCTCGTAGGGTTTCAGGTCGATCCAGGCAGCCCCACACACCGCAAGCGATTGTTCGAGCATCTCAAACTACCGTTGAGCTATTTAGGCTCGGGTCGCGCGTCCTTCACCGACGCGATCACGAAGGAACACGAGCACATCCCAGCCATCGCCCTACTGCGACAGGCCACGAAGATTGCGAGTATCCGCTCGAAATACCTCTTGAAATATCAGAAGAACGCCGACAGCAACGGGATCATTCGCTACGCACTCCACCAGCTACGGGCGCAGAAGGATGAGCTCAGCGACTACGATACTGGTGGCACCGTTACGGGCCGGTTCTCGTCTAGTGCCTTGACGACGGACCCGGATGGTGGGATAAACATCCAGCAAGTAATGAAAGCCTCAAAGCAACGCGTGGCGTTTGGCTATGAGGAAGATGACAACTCGCATGACGATGAGATTTACATTATTCGTCGGCTACACGTCCCGCCAAGCGGGCGTCAGTGGATGGCGTCGGATGCGATGCAAGAAGAATATCGCATCTTTGCGAGCTACGTCGGTAATCCAGCCATACTGGCAGCGTATCGAGAGAATCCCTTGATGAGCTTCCATAAGTATATGTGGGCGCGCGTCAAACGGTTCAAGCCGGACCAGACGTATCGGCAGCAGAAGGATCTCAACTTCGCCTACATCTATGGCGCAGGGATGCTCAAACAGGCTCTAATGCTCGGGCATATCACGAAGTCCGAGTACGACGACATTAAGAAGACCCGGCGCTACGACCGGCGCTACGACCACCCCAGGTTGGAAGAGACGCGGGAGGTTCGCCGCATCTATGAGCAGGAGATTCCCGAGGTCAAGAACCTGCTTGCTCTAGCGGCGCACATTGCGAAACCTGTTTGCGACAAGGACTGTTTCGACCCGCGCAACGCGGCCCTCATGCGTAGGCTGCACGACTCCGAGGAGCATCGTGGCTATGTGCGCACGATTCTCGGCCGACGCAGTCGGTTCCCGAATGGGAATCGGTTACACAAAGCCTTCAACTCGATTGATCAAGGCTCGGGCGCGGATATCATGAAGCAGAAGATCATAGAGCTTCACGAGGATCGACATCGCACTGGGTTGACGCTTCGCTATACGGTCCATGATGAGCTAGATGGGGATATTCCGCAGGGAGCGGATGGGGAAGAGTCGTTGCGGTTGATTCATACTGTTTTGAACCAACAGTCGTTCCCACAATTGAAGGTGCCGATCCTGTGGGAAGTGTCGAGTGGGCCGACGTGGGCGGACTGTAAGGAAACGGAGTCGGAGTTTGCATCGTCGGATGCAGTGAAGTCGCTACTCGGTATTCACGATTCGCAGGATGAGTAAGACATCTTCATTCATATGGTTGCTCATTGGGCTATGGGCTGTTTGGGCTCTAATCTTTGGTGACGTGGTTCATTGGATGACCGCTGTATTGGCGTTAGTGGTCGTATCGGTTCTATTGTTCGCCTTTTACTTTGAGGAACGATGACCAGTACAGCCTTCACTGCACGTAGTCTCGTACTTCGAGCCATACCGCCCGAAGACCGGCCGCGCTGCCCGATCTCATGCCTGATGATCATCGTGGACCTCGACCCGCCGACGTGGCGATGTGAACGGTGTCTCCGTTATTACACTGGAAAGCAGAAGCAATGCACACTATTCTGACCCGCGAGCAGATTGAGCAGGCGTTGACGCCCTTCCGTGAATGGCTGGAGCGTGCCAAGCGATCTCCGTCGCTGGCGGACGAAAGCGACTGGAGTAGAGGCTTCGGGAGCGCCCTGGTTGCAGTGGAGGTTGAGTTAGACGTGTCCCTCCTGGCGCACGGCGCACCGACCGCCCCCAAGGAGCAGTAGAGAGATGGCGCGGCGCTTTCAAGCTAGACGCGGCAATGGCCGATTCACGCGGAACACGGTGGAGAACACGTTCGGCCTGCACGTCCATATCCATGAATGGAAGGCTGATGGTTCGTGGTGCGGCGCGTTCAATACGTGTCCAGTCGGTGAGCCCAAGCCCAATACCTGCCATGCGTGCGGCGAACCGTTGTCTGCCGGATCGGCCGCACCGATTGCCCTCAACCCGCTGTGTGACTGCGAGGTCTATCAAACATGCAGCACGTGCCGTCCCAAGGAGCAGCCATGACTGACATCCTCACGCCGGAGCAGATTGCGAACCTGGCCCAAAGAGCTAAGTGGGCAAAGGGCCTCAGCCCCGCAGCGGACAACTTGTGCGCGATTGCCGACTCTCACGAATCTCTCCGCGCCCAAGTGCAGGCGCTCACCGAGGAGCGGGACCGGGAACGCGAGCACCGAATACAGAACTTGCGTCAGACCGTCACGAACCTTGAGCGTGCCGAAGCCGCCGAACGTCTCGCCGCTGAACTCCATGAGCGCGTCACCGAGTGGCAACCAATCGTAAACGCCTACAACGCGAACCGCTGCGCCGAAGCCGATCCCGAAGGTGAAGCCCATCAGCAACGCAAGCGGGCTGAGAAGGCCGAACGTCTCGCCGCCGAGCGGGAGGCTGAGAACACCCGACTGCGCGAAGTGCTGGAGCAGCTCGTGTCGCGCGTTGCGAATGGGCGTGTCTCTTCGATCGGCTCGCTCGACAATACCCTCACGGTCCAGTTCGGACGAGACGAGCTTGAACGCTTGCGAGCTGCCCTGTCCCCCACCCCCGCTGCCGGCGATTGAGCATGAGCTACGACCTTGAAATCGAGCCGTGCGAGAACGGGCGATTCGGTTACGGTCGCGACATGGGCGTCATGAGCGGCAGGTTTTGGGCTGTGTTCGCGTGGGAATCCTCGTCGCGGTCCTGGCGAGCTGTTGCTCACTATCACGCGATGGAAACGGCTCGAAGCGAAGCGAGGCGACGAGACGCCAAGCGGGCCACCCCCGCTGCAGGAGAGGAGCCGACCAATGGCTGACCACGAACGTCACCACGAGCAATGCTCCGCTTCTCGGCCACGCTGGGCCATATGCGGGTGCCCGCCGGGATGGCCTCAACCGTTATTCACCCGCGCCCAGCTCGCCGCCCGGTTGACGCAACAGAAGTTGCTGGATGCGTATCAGGCTGCGACCCGAGCTTCGTGGCCGCCGAATAACGTGCAAGCTGCGGTTACGGCATCTATGGACGCCATGCGCCAAAGCCTCCTCGATACCTTGACCGGCGAGGGGGAGTGATGAGCCGCTTGCTACTGACGGAGCAGGAACGTCACCGATTTGCGGACTGGCTGGAAATGGAAGCTGCTTCATCCGAAGGGCTGGCGCTGGAGCTGGACAAGCTGTTCGGTGGATCGGTTGCCGCGATTGCCAAGCAACACCGGATGGAGGCCGCTGCGTCTCGGCTGATCGCGAAGAAGTTGCGGTCGATTGAGTCCATGACGATTGGGAGAGCCTCAGAGGGCGAGTGATGCGTTTTCGTATCGGCTGGCGTGAGCGCCTGTTCGTCTGCCGTTTGTGTCGTCACCGGATGGTCCGCTTCGCACGACACGATGCCGACGACGGCGGCGATCTCTGCTGGGGATGCCAGGAGCGCCAGAAATGGGCATCTCGCGAGGCCCCAGAAGCCAAGGTGAACCGTGGGTGAGTGGCAACCGATTGCGGAGCACGTCGGGCCGGAGATGCGCGTCCTCGTGAGCGATGGCCGCTACGTCGAGGTGGCTGAGGTCTGGGCGGATGAAAACGGCGAGTATCGGGTGTGGTGCGACGAAGCCGGCCGGAAGATTCACCCCGAGCCCACGCATTTCCAACCCTTGCCACCCGCGCCAGCCGTCACCGCAGGAGAGGAGGAGTAACCGATGTTCGCAGGAGAAATGGGTAAGCAGATGATGATTCAACAGGGCTACGTGCCGAAGACCTGCACGCTGCCAGCCGAGATCGCCGGCCCGCTGATCTACGCCGAAGTATCGGCAGGCCGTGACGTGTGCGCCGGGTGCAATGATGACCGCACCGTCTGCCACGGGCGCCCGAGACGCAAGGAGCCCCACCGATGACCGATGACCTCCGCGCCCTAGTGGAGCACCTACGCGACTGCGTGGATGTGAAACGTATCGAGGCCAGCGAGCATCCCGATTTGACGCGACGGCATTACGTCGATGGGCAGGTGCACGGCCTCACGTATGCCGCCAACGCGCTCGAAGCCCTGCTCGCCACCAGCCCCGTGAGCCCGAGCGAGGAGACGCCCCAGCCGAGGCGACAGGACTACCCGACTGCTGCGGCCTGGACCAGCGCCTATGGCGTCTGGCTGCGCCGCTACCAGCCCGAGCCCAGCCCCGCGATCCCGAGCGAGGACGATCTCGGTATTCGAGTTGTGCGGTGGGCCAGGGAGAATGACATCCATTGCACGCTGGGTCAGTTAAAGGATCTGGTTGACAGTCTCACCCTGCGCCAGCCCGAGCCCCGCCCCGTGAGCGAGCCGCCGCTGCAGGAGGATGTCAATGGGTAGCGAAGCGTCTATTACGGCGACAAAGTGGCCGAAGCAAGGGCGGTATCTGGGATACCGAGCCCGAGTCATGTTCCACTATGTCGGACCTGAGGTGATGGGCACAATCGTCCGCAACGATGTGGAAGCGCCGCATCAGACGCTGATTCAGCTAGATGACGGCCGGATCGTGCGCGCAGCCGAGTGCCAGTATTCGCCGGAGCCCGCCCCTCCCGTACACCGGGACGCGCCCGAGCCGCTGGACTGTTTCGGAGGGCTCCACCTGTTTCCACTGAACCCGTCACAGGGCGATATGTGCAAGTGCGGGATCGCACGATGGTCGAAATGACCGAACATGAACTCTTAGCCGAGTGTCTCAAATCACTAACTCCACTAGTCGAGTCAAACGGTGGGGTAGTGATCAAGCATGCCGACGCTAGCACGGCCGGTATACCAGACGTATCAGTAACGGTCAATGGCCGCACCTCATGGTGGGAGTTCAAACATGCGAATCCGAGGGTCAAAGGCACCGAGCTACAGCGACTCACGGCCCGACGTTTGGCCAATGCGGGTATCTGCTGGTACGTAGTCTATCAGACGCTACCCTCCGGTACCACGACCCATCTCGTGCGTCCATCCGCTGTGGGCGTGAACGGACATTTCCAGTCCGATCACTCGCACGCCGGGATCGACCACCGTTTTGTCGTTAATTTCATTTTGGAGCGTCATGCCGCCTAAAGTCCCATCCTACCTCCCGCGTCCGCTACGGCGGGCGACTCCGGCCCGCCCGAGGGTTTACCCTACTCCGGCCGCGAACGGCCCGCCTACGGGCGCTCCGGCCGTTTCTCGGGCCTCTCCGGCTCGGCCCGTCTCGGCGTTCCGGCCCGCTCCGACGACGGCGGAAACGGGCGGGATCTTTACCTATACCGGCCGGCACATTTCGCCGCTCCGACTGCGCACGGAGGACGTCTGTATCGAGGATATTGCCCACGGCCTGGCCTTGATGAATCGGTTCGTCGGTCAGACGCCACGGCCCATCTCCGTCGCACAGCACTCGGTCTACGTCAGTCGTCTTTGCGAGTCACACGGCCCACGAGTCGCCCTTCAAGCCTTACTCCATGACGCCAGCGAAGCATATCTGGGCGATATGTCGAAGTGGGTGAAGGGGATGCCGGAGATGGAAGGGTTTCGGAAGGCGGAAGCGCAAGCTCAGATGACTATCTATGAGTCGTTTGGACTATCGTGTCTAGAGCATGAGAGTATCGAGGAAGCAGACCGGCTCATGGTACGCTATGAGGCGTACGCGAGTTGGGGCGCGAAGATGCCGCTGTTCCTCCGGCCGCGCTATCCGGTGCCGACGAAGGAAGAATGCGAGCGCGTGGGGATGTGGCGACCGTGGACGTGGCTCATCTCAGAGGAAAGTTTTCTGAACCAGTTCAACGCACTCGTTTCGGACTTAGAAGACCGATGATTGCCGTTTATTTGAACGCGGGTTTCGCGTATACTTTACGTTCGGTTTGCGAGGTGAATGAATGAGAATCGCAGTCCTCTATTGGCCCACGACGTCTGTCGGCGGGATCGCTTCAGACCTTCTCAATTTGCGGTCGTGCGCTCTACGGAAGGGGCATACGTTCGATGTCTATCGGAGCGGTGACCTCTCGACGATTGAGCCGAGAAAGTTCAGAGAGCGGAAGCTGATTCGTGGCGGTGACAGCTTCATCCATATCGACGGAGAGGCATCGCACGCCAGTCGGCAGGTGCGCTACTCGGCCGATATGCTCAACCGTAACTACGACATCGTCATCCTGGGTTTCCTCTGCCCACATCCCAAGAAAGAGATACCTGAGCCGCGATTTTTGGAGTTACTCACGCGGCTGAAGATGCCGATTGTCGGCCGCGTGACAGATGGCTACTTCGATACGTATGCCGAGTGGGGCAAGCAGACACTCGCCCTATGCCAGCGCTCAACGGTCGTCGTCCCGTCCTATGCGAAGCCACTGACGGATCGTGAGATCACGAACTTTGAAATCTACCGCGCGCCATTCGACGCCGAGGCATACGGGATCGACTTAGAGGCAAAGCGCTCACCGACTGAGCTTACCATCTGGCCCAGCCAGCAGAAGAACATCAAAGGTTGGAACCCATTCCTGGAGATGCTCGCGGAGATACCCGGTGACGTAGAGATTTACAACTGCGGTATCCGCTACTACCAGACGCGCACATCAGACGAGTGGATTCGCGGCATCGGCAAGAATAACTTCCACCCGGAGTTCGGCGGCCTTGGGCGCCATACGTATTTCGGCTGGCAGACGCTCGACCATATGCGCAGTGAGGTCTACCCGCGAGCGTGGTTCATGGTAGACTTTCAAGGCATGGGAAAGCCACGCTATGAGGCGTATCGTCTTGGGTCCTACAACCACACGACGGTCGAAGCTCTTTGGTATGGGATGCTGCCGGTTCTGTATCATACGTCGATGAACGCGGGATTGCCGCCTGAGGTATTCTTCGCGGTTGAGGAAGCGAGGGACTTCATCACGGACCATGACCGTGCCCTCGAACAATTCCACGACGCGACACGACTAGCCCAGGCCCGTCAGTTCGTGCTCGATCACCACTCGGCCGATCATCAATTGGCCTATCTCTTGGGTGATCTGTGAAAGTCTATATCCCAACCATTGGTCGAGTGGACCGACAAGTAACGCTTGCAGCGTTGCCAGAGCGATGGAAAGAACGCACATGGCTCATTCAGCAGAATAGTGAGTCTCATACTCACCAGTATTTTTCTTGCCCAGTAACTCGCATTGCCCAGGTTCGTCAGTGGGTGGTAGAAGAAACTGAAGGCGAGAAGCTCTTGATGCTGGACGATGATCTTCAGTTCTTTACACGAACAATCGAAGATCCAAGGCTACGTCGGGCGACTCCCGAGGAAGTAGGGATAGCGCTGGATATGCTCGACTCGTGGTTAGATGAACGGGCTATGGTTGGGTTTGGCCCGGTCTTTATGAACCAGCAATATCGAGTGCCGTATATTGAATGCGCGAGAGTAGCGCACTCTTTCGGATTCCAGCGGAGTGTGTTACGTTCTGAAGGCATTCGTTTCACTGACGTCGTCTTTTCCGAAGACTTCCACGTCACGCTCTCTTTACTAGAGCGAGGTTATGCGAACCGAATAAGTACACTCAATGTAGTCAAACAGGTGAAGGAAGGTGCAAGTGGTGGCATTTCGACTTACGCTACCACAGAAATCCGAGAGGAAGCTAAGCAACAATTTGCCGCTCTCCACCCGAAGACCGTTACACTTTACCATCGAGACGTGCCCGATCAATTCGGGATGACTCTTTCGTGTCGAATTGCTTGGAAGCGAGCGTTTGGAGTTGAACGATGATCGACCGTGAACTGTTGGTCTTAGCTTGCGGCCGTTCCGGCACGCTCTATACGTCAAAGGTCTTTCGCGCGGCGGGTTTCGACCTACGGCACGAGCAGATCGGCGCATTCGGTTCTTCATCCATGTATATGGTACCGAGGGTCACGGATTGCTCCATTGTCAATGCGGGGCAGAAGGTGCCAATTCACGCCGGGGAGAATCGAGCCGACTACCGTTTTAAACACGTCTGGCACCAGACGCGCCACCCGCTTCGCGCCATCGACTCCCTCGCAAAGTCATTCACTCGGAAGGTTCGCCTTTGGACCGGGGAGCAGATTCGCTTTGCGATGCCTGGCCGCTCCACTGAACTCCAGTGCCCTATCGAGGATAAGATCCACTGGGCGATGCGCTATTGGTTCTACAACAATGCGTTTTGTGGGGTACAAGCCGAGTGGCGCTACCAGTTGGAGAACTTTCCATGGGGTGAGATGCTGGAGCGACTCGGGTATCAGTCAGGTCACCCGCTCCCGGTTATCCCAGCGACGACCAACCGCAACCTCCGCTTCGCATTCAAGAGCGCCGAGCAGGCTGCAATGATTCGAGAGACGATCTACGACACGACGTGGGAGACACTCGAACGAATCAACCCCTATCTAACAGATACGATTCGTAGGATGGCTCGGAGGTATGGCTATGAGTAAGATTCTCGCCATCGAGCCGCACGCCGACGATCTGTTCATCTCGGTCGGATGGACACTTGACGCAATGATTAAGGCCGGGCACGAAGTGACGACCTTGACCGTCTTTGGAGACGAGCGACGACAGAAGGAGGCGCAAGAATACGCGCGACTGCTTGGGGCCGAGCACCGAGCCTTACAACTGCCGGAGTCTGGGTCCATGGATGGCGAAGTTGACAAGCGAGCATTACACGACGCCATAGTCGCACTCGATTCTAGCTTTAGCCAGATCTTTGACCAGGTTTGGTGTCCGCTCGGTATCTACCACGAAGAGCATAAAGCTGTACGTCGAGCGGTAGACACCTTATTCAAGAATCCGATCTATTACCTCGACATGCCGTATGCGGTGAAAGAGAAGAACCGCATCGAGGCAAATGAAGCCATAAGGAAGCGACACGTGATCTCTCTCATCGCACCCACGCCGCGCAAGTGGAAGGGCGCGGAGTTGATCTTCAAGTCACAATCCGCGTTCTTTCACTTCGAGCGGGATAACCTATTGCGCTGTTGGGAGATGTTGGTGCGATGATCAACATCTATCTCCGCTGCCCGAGTTGCGCTTACGTCTGGCACGCCACGTCGGTTGTTGAGGGCGCGTGGTGGGCGCCGAAATACCCGGAGGTTGACGCGAGATTCCAGTGCTACTGCCCGAAGTGTAGTGCCGCGCCGCCGATGGAACTTGAACGGACGGAGAATCAATGACCGTAGCAGACCGCATCGAGAACTACCATGCCGTGACCGGGTTTCCCGAGTCGTTGTTTGCCTCTGGTGACGGGCGCATCTGCGGCGTGTGGATCATGGGTAATGACTATCGCGTGAAGTCCACGTTCTATGGAGGATACCCGGCCGGTTACTTGCGGCGCGTTCGCGCTCTATTCCCTGAGAAGCAGGCCGTCTTGCACTTATTCTCGGGTCGAGTGGACACAGAAACGATGCCTGGCAAGACGGTCGATATCAATAGTGACTTGGCGCCGGACTACGTCGATGACGCGCAGACGCTCACACAAGTGCCTCTTGAAGATTTTGACCTCGTGTTAGCCGATCCTCCCTATTCGGTCGAGGACGCTGATCATTATCAAACGACGATGGTGAAACGGAACGTCGTGATGCGCGTTCTCGGGCAACGGTTGCGACCAGGCTCTCACGTAGTTTGGCTCGACCAAGTACTCCCGATGTATCGCAAGGACAGTCTTAGCTTATACGGCGTCATTGGAATGGTGAAGTCCACGAATCATCGTTTCCGCGTCGTATCGATTTTTGAGCGAATTGGAGAGACATGTTAACCGAAGCACCAGAGTCACTGTTCTGGTATTGGATAAGTGAGAGACATTCCATCTACCTCCGGCGCGCGGCCGGGTTGCCGAAGCCATGGACCGACGATCCGATCTTGCAGCAGTACAAGTTCACCAATCCGTTTCGTGAGAACGACCGAGGGACGGTGTGGTTGCGCGAGAACTTTCTGGAGCCGCATCGTATACCCGACGAGACGTGGAGCGAGCTTGTTAAGATCGAAACGATGCAGCACGGTCGATTGAGTCACTACTCGAAATCAGAATGGCTATCCTTACTTGCCTTCAACATCGCATGGTACAGAATGTTCAACTGGTGGGGCACCGGCCGTCTCCTCGGGTGGCAGACCGATTGGGATCCGGCAGCGGTCATCGAGACACTGACCCAAGCAAGTCTTCGCGGCGAGCAGGTTTTCACCGGCGCGCATATCGTCTACAGCCCGCCAGGACGGCCGAAGATCGACGCCATCGTGGACGTCTGCTCGGCACTCTATGATCTAACAGTTACGCAACGAGAGCTAGTCATCGACCCGCCGCACCATCGCTCGTTTGTCGAAGCGTGTCGCGCGTATCGATCCTTGGAGCGAGCCTTCTATTGGCTTCAATCCGTCTATTGCGTCGGCGGGTTCATGGCTTATGAGATGGTCACCGATATGCGGCATACGCGGCTCCTTGAGGACGCGACGGACATCATGACGTGGGCCAATATGGGGCCGGGTGCGAAGCGTGGCTTGACGAGACTTGGACTCCCGGCGCGGAACCAAGATGAGGGGTGCGAGTCGATGCGTGGCCTCTTATCGAGGGCAAATACACAGCTTCCGGTGAATCATCCGGCAGCTGATTGGCCTACTCCCGAGATGCGCGATATCGAACACAGCCTGTGTGAATTCGATAAGTATTGCCGCGTGAAGTTCGGAGAAGGCAAGCCACGGTCAATGTACCCTGGGAGGAAGAATGACTAGTCGTATTGTCGCCGTTGATGTGAGGGATATTCTCCCTAATCCCTATCGTAATCTTGATAAGTATGTTTTAGACGCCACGAAGATCGATGCGCTTAAGCAGAGTTATGAGACTAGTGGCTTCTGGGATGGGTCAATTCAAGCACGGCCAAGTCCGACGATTCCAGATAAGTATGAGATTGCCTTTGGACATCACCGTATTGAGGCCGCTCGGATCAAAGGTATCACTCCAGTTGGGCTCGTCGTGTCTCAACGCTCGAATGCCGATATGCTCCGCATGATGGCCCACGAGAACAGCACCGACTTCCGCAACGACATGCGCCCGACGATTGAAACCATCCGCGCCGTCATCGAGGCATATGGCCGTGGGGAGATTGAGTTGGAGGTAATTACGGGACACGGAGCTAACCAGCAACAATATAGTTTACCGAGCGGTAAACATTACTCCCTCGCAACCGTCGCCCGCTTCCTCAATTGGGTAAAAAATAGTGACAACCAGGCCACCACCGCATGCCGCGTGGCGTTTGATGCCTATCGGGAGGAAGCGGCGTCGGCGGAGGCGATTGAGCAGTTGGGTGGGAAGGAAGCCACTGAGACCGCGATCCTCGCCATTAACACGGCCATTCGCGCGGCGCGAGTGTCGGCACATGAGAAGGGATTGACTCCCTCACAAACCCGACAAGCTGAAAAAGCGGCAGCAGAAGCAACAGCGAACGCTATACATAACTATGGAGCTGCCCGAGGTCGCGGTGAAGCCGTCTCGGCGGGTAAGGCGGCGGTAGATGCTATCGTTGGAAAGAAGAAACCGAAGACGGTGCCGGTTGAATTCTACATCGCTACCGTCAATAGTAAGAGTCTCGCCTATAACGCCTATGGAGAATTCTTGAAGCAGTGCGACGTGTTGTTACCCGTGTTAGAGCACGTCCGACCGGAGGCCAAAGAAGCCCTAGCAGCGGCACTAGAGAGAATGCTTGAGCGCACGACTCAACCCGTATCTGCCCTCATCCGTGCCCTGCGTGCAGAAGACGTAGAGCAATTAACAAGGTTGCTTTCCAAGGAGACTTCGTCATGAGAGAATCTATGCGATCGATTGGTGATATTGCTCAGAGAACCAGAGAGACACGAGATATCATCGATTACCCCGACGGTACTATTGCGTGGGGGGAGCTTACTCGTGTAGGTACATACTACTTCCGTACTACGAAAGGTCGAGACAGACTTTTGCTCCCGCTCGATGACCATAACCCGTGGCGCGACCGTGGAGATCAAGGCCATCGGGTTTCCAATATAGACTTAGCTGTCTTGATTGTAAACTCTCACCGAAAGTCAGACCACCTGAGTTACGAGGAAGATTTGCGAGTCGTTAAAAAGGTATTACATGACGCTTATAAATCGGTGATTGAAGTCGTTACTAACCTAGGAAATACCGTCATTGCCGTAGATGCTGAAGGTATGGCGTTAGGAGTCGAGGGCAATACTAACCCACAAGCAGGATTTGACCTAGCAGATTCTCCTGCGGGACGGGCGCTTAAAATGCAAAAGATTGCCTCACTCGGAGGATCAGCGAAACGTGTGAATCGCGACATCGAAAGTCTGCGTGCACCAGAACCAAAGCTAGACGAACTCTATGGGGTAAATCAACTCGTATCGGGGGCAGCAGCTCAAGTATTGTACAACGAGAACAGATATGAGGATGACTTGTGATCACCCTCCGCGTCCGCAACGTCCACGAGGCACTCCCCGTCGCCATCGAGTTACTCCATCGCATCGGCATCCGGCGCGAGTCTCGCAACGGGCCAGTTCTCCAGTCGCCCGAGCCGGTCGCCACGGTATATGAGCATCCGACTGAGCGCGTCATCTTCTGGCCCGAGCGGGATGCGAATCCATTCTTGCATTTGTACGAGAGCCTGTGGATGCTCGCCGGGCATAATGACCTCGCACCATTGCTCCGGTATACAAAACGGTTCGCAGAGTTTTCCGACGACGGCGAGACGCTGCACGGAGCGTATGGGTATCGGTGGCGGAACCATTTTCGTATCCAGGCAGTGAAGAGCGAGTACCATAAGACGGACCAACTCTCCGTCATAGCCGAGCAGCTCAAAGCGAATCCCGAGGATCGCCGGTGCGTTCTGGGCATGTGGGACCCGGAAGCCGATCTTGGCCGCCAGGGCAAGGATCTGCCCTGTAACGACACCGCCACGTTCCAGATCGGCCCAGACGGGCGTTTGAACATGGTCGTCTTCTGCCGCTCCAACGACATCGTCTGGGGTGCCTACGGCGCGAATGCCGTCCACTTCAGCTATCTCCTCGAATACATGGCCGCGTGGATCGGCGTCCCGGTCGGCACGTATACGCAGGTCAGCGTCAACTGGCACGCGTATCTAAAGACGCTAGAGCCGGTGCGGAAGTTGAATCTGGCGTATGGTGACCCGTATGGAAGTGGGCGCGTCCTCTCGCACTCGTTACCGTCAGCTGCTTTCGCCGGAGGTATCGAGGTCATCGACCGTGACATCTCCGAGATTTTGCGGCAAGCTGATAGCGGTGAATGGAATGAGTGGACGGTGAAACTCAGCTGGTCCGCAAGCGTGATCTACATTCTTCATATGCACCATAACTGGAAAACCAGAGGGCGTGCCTGGACTCTCAAATACGCCATACCCGTCGATGATTGGTCACTAGCCGCTATCGAGTGGCTGGAACGGAGGAAGGCGTGATGGCCAAGAAACGCGATCCATTCAATGGCACCATCCACGATTGGGCCGCTCGCGCGGCGGAACGGATTGCCGATGACCGAGAGGCATCGGTATCTCGCATCGCCGCGATCATCGAGACATACGCCCAGCCCTGGCTCAAGCTACTCCGCGAGTCGCGTCGAGGACACGAGTTCCAGTGCGAGGGCGACGACAACTGTGATTGCGAAGCCAAAGAGTGGAACGAGAAAGTTGATAAGGCGCTGCGATGACTAAGCAAGATGTCTACCGATGGTTATTCGTGTTAGGTGTGCTCTTACTCGTCTGGCTTATGCGAGACACGCGCCGATGACTATCGAAGAACTGGCTGAGAAACTGACGCCCATCACACTCGAAGCGTTAGAGTGTGATCCGGGCACCGACGTCAACGCCGCGGCGATTGTTCTTTGCGCGCTCATGGGCGCCATCGAACAGAATCGGGAGGCTCTATTCCCGTTGGCATTCATTTGTGGCCAAGTCACTCGGCACTTCGAGTCCCATGACCCGAACGTGAAAGGCTATAAGGAACCCAATTGAGAATCAATCGCGGGCAGCTTCGACGTCAAAGACAGTGGTTGTCCGGGCCAGGCAAGATGTCACCTTCACGGGCGCGATTTCGACGTAGACACTTATTAGACGCACTGTCTATCCTGATCGCGCGGTTACGCCGTATGGGCAACCTAACGGATCGAAGACCATGAGAATCTCTTCCAAACGCCAATTCTTCGCCCTTTGGCGCGAGGGAGTCCTGGGGAACCGGACGTTGCTCTGGGATACGGTCGAGGAAGCCCTTGCCTACCGGCCTTCGGTCGCGCGTATCGGTTTCCGCGAACTGGGGAAGGCGGGCGGTGGGGCGTGGGAACTGGCGGCCCGTAGCGAGGCCCGTAGCGTCTCGGATCGGTGGCGCGCGGAAGGCCGGACGTTTATCCTGGACGGCTCGGTGCCGAACGATAAGAGCACGATGCAAGGCGAAGTCTGTCGGACGACGCGCGGGTTGGAAGGCTATCTGTGTTTTCGCAACTTCTTCCGAGTGCAATTCCCAGATCGCGGAGTCTGCGAGTTCAGTGGAGTCTATACGAACTTGAAACCTGGCGAGGGAGTAACGGTCCAACCGCTCACAGAACCGGGACTCCCGCCTATGCGCCAGACACTAGCACGAGGGCTCCATCGTCACTTCAGCTACGTCATGACGCGCTATCTCTTGGAGCGATACATGGACCCGTCTAGCCGCGATGACCTCGATATGCTTCTGGAGCAATACCCGGATGCGACCGTCGAGTTCACGTGCTTCAGCGTCAACGTCGGATTGTTTCCGAGGCGCAATACCATATTTTGGGAAGTGAGATCGTATTGATGACCGGAACAATCATTCGTATCCTCCACGTCAAGGGTTTCGGATTTCTCCTGGATGAAGAGGGCGCGGAACGATTCATCCACGTGGCCGACCTACTCGATGAGACCGCATGGGCGACGTTGCGCGGCGGGATTCGCGTCGAGTTCAAACCTATTCATCGACCCAACGGCAGCGGCAACCAGCTGGGTGTTGCGGATTTGAGAGTAACAGAATAATGAGCGTCAACCTCGCCCAATCACTCCAGCTACTCCGGCCCTTGACGGTTTTCGATGTCGAGACGACGGGCGTCTCGTGGGACAACGACCGCATCATACAGATCAGCGTCACGAAGCATTCTCCCTCGAAAGATCCGATCCGTTGGACGTCACTCGTCAACCCCAGCATCCCGGTGCCCGTGGAGATACAGCGCATACACGGCATCACGGACGAGGCACTTGCCGGTGCGCCTACGTTCAAGAGTCTCGCGGCGGATCTGGCGCGCACCGCATTTACGGGCGTGGACTTCGCGGGCCATGGCGTGACGTTCGACTTGAAGATGTTCCGAGCCGAGTGTCGGCGCGCGGGCGTCGAGTGGGATTGGGAGAAGACGGACGCAAAGGTCATCGATACGTTACGCATCCGCCAGATCACGATGCCCAACGACCTATCGACCGTCTATGAGGACATCACCGGCCAGAAGCTCACCAACGCGCACGACGCCGGTGCCGATGTCATAGCGACGGAGATTGTTCTAGCCGGACAGTTATCCCGCCACACGAAGCTCCCGCGCACGGTCACGGCCTTGGCGGACTTTTGCTGGCCGAAGAAAACGGACGCGGTAGACGCGGCCGGGAAGTTCGTATGGCGGAACGGTAAGGCGTGTCTTGCCTTCGGAAAGTTCAGCGGCCGACCACTGGATGACCCGAGCGTGAAGGATTATCTCGCGTGGATGCTGAGGGGCGACTTCCCGCCCGAGACGAAAGATATTGTGAAACGTGCCCTGTCGGGTGAGATGCCGGTGAAGGAGACTCAATGAATCTGCGGCCTTTCGGTTCGGTCAAGAATTGCGCACTTTGTGGTACAAGACTAACGGGTATACCAGGTGTAGTATCAATTCGCGCATGCGTCGCTGAGTGTATGCGGATAGGTAAGAGTGATTTTACAGACACTACATCGCTTGCAAGCGAGCGAGAGCCTCATAGTCACGTTACGTGCGATAGGTGCGGATTCACGTGGCTAGAGTTACCCTATGACCAATCACTAGTGAAAGACCTATGGTAGCCATCCCAGAACTCCGCGAGTGGTACGGGTTACATCGATGCCCCGTTCGACCTTACGACCATCAGGTAATCGGCATCGACGCGCTCGTCAAGCGCCCATTCTTTCTACTAGCAGACGAAATGGGCGCGGGGAAGACGATTCAAACCATCGTGGCCGCGCAACTCTTATTCGAGGCCGGGACAATAGATCGTCTGCTCGTCATTGCACCGGCCGGTGTACGTGCCGTATGGTTCGATCAGGAGATGGGCGAACTCCGGCGGCATCTATTTGTCCCCGCTCGCATTACGGAGTTTCACGCGAGGCTCCGACAGTGGACCGTCCAACCCACCACCACGCCGAGCGACCGGGTGCTCGACATCTACATCACGAACTACGATTTCATTCGCGCCAAGGCTCGTCTCCACCAGCTGCTCCCATTCTGCTCGCCCAAGACGATGCTTGTTCTCGATGAGTCGAGTGCGGTCAAGAACGCGCAGGCGCAACAGACCAAAGCCGTATTACAACTACGGCGGGCGTGTGGCCGCGTGGTGCTATTGAACGGAACGCCGATTGCGAATCATCCGGGTGATATGTATAGTCAGGGCAACATCATGAGCTCTCGAATACTCAACTGCCCGTCCTATACGCAATTCTGCCATCGGTTCGCGTCGATGAAGCCGATTCTGGGGCCTGGCGGACGGCCGGTGGTGAGCCCGAGGACGGGACGGCCTATCTTCGCCCCGGACTCGTGGACAGGCATCGAGGTCATTCAAAAGTCATTTGGCCCCTATGTCCTCCGGCGGCTGAAGAAAGATTGTCTGGACCTGCCCGATAAACTCTCACCCGTCATTTGGACGGTCCCGCTCGATGACCGGACGTGGAAGGTCTACAAGGCAATGCGAGACGATCTTGTGGCGTGGATCTCGGATGCCTCGATGAGCATGGCGCCACAGATCATTACGAAGATTATGCGCTTGGCGCAAATCACGAGCGGGTTTCTCGGCGGCATTGAGACACTATCCTTGGACGACGGTGCAGAGAATCCCGTGCTCGATATCGACGCGCCACCCACAGAGACGGCGGTGCAAGAGGTGGGCCGTGAGAAACTGGATTTACTTTTGGAACGGTTGGATGCGTTCCTTGGTGAAGACCCGAATCTCAAAGTTGTCATTTGGAGTCGCTTCACCCCCGAGCTACAGCGAGCAGTATCGGAGGCCCGCGCTCGGTGGCCGAGCATCCCCATGGGCGTCGTCGCAGGCGGGCAGAAGAAAGTAGATCGGGAGGAAGCCCTCAGGCTCCTACATCCAGATACCGCGCCCGCAGGTCCAGCGTTCATCTTCGGTAATCCGCAGAGCGGCGGTCTAGGCGTCAACTTCACCGCTGCCGATAAGATGATCTACATCAGTCGTGACTACAGCCTCTATCGTCGGCTCCAGGCAGATGATCGTATCCATCGGCCCGGGCAACGACGCCCGGCCGGATACTTCGACATCCTCGCCACGGGACCACGAGGGCAGAAGACGGTTGATCACGACATCTATACGGCGCTGGTCGTGAAAGAGAACCTTGCGGAGCGAACCACGAGTGCATGGGTAAAATCACTGCGAACGGAGTGATAGGTGGCGCGATGAAGCATCCCCGAGAGTTTCGTGTGGTATTCAACGGCTCGTTGTTCCGCGTGCAGTATCGGAGGCGTTTCTTCATGTTTGGAATTCGGTTCTATGGCCGATGGCACACCCACGGCTACGAGCAAAGCACACCTTACGGTGGCGGGTGTGATGGTCATAATTACGAGACGTTGGATGAAGCCAAAGAGGAGTCTCGACGGCTATTGTGTCAAGACGTGCGCCATATTGATTCATGGAAACCGTTAGATACATAAGTTTATCGTTTATTTGACGGTCGGTTTCGGTTTATAATTCTCGTGCTTTCAGCGTCCCGCCGATGAAGCGTTTCCGAAAGGGAAGCAATGGCCCGCCACTTAGTCAAGTCCCTCAGCCAACTCCGATCCGAGAACCATCCACGTCTCCATTGGCTCACAATCAAGAACAAGCGATTCTGTGAACTGACGATGAGCCCGAGTCCTGAAGAGGCGCAGGCACTCGATACCTACTTCCATCAGTTCGCATCGGAACAGGCTTACTGCTTGAGGTGTGGCGGCGAGTCGTTTGTGGAATGGGGAATCGCGCACGGCGAGACTCAGTGCACCACGTGCGGCTACCCTTCACGACTCTACCACAAGGGACTCCCACTTGCCAATAATTTATGTCTTGTTTTGCAGTATCACCCGGATGAAGTGAAAGAGGTCATCGATGCGTAAAGCCAAGATGGCCGCGCAGCAGCGCGGTCGAAGCAAGCCCAAACGATTCACGAAGACGGAGCGCGAGCGATTGCGACAGTTGCGGCGGAAGCAAGGACCATCTGCTCAACGGAGAGCCGCCTACCGACACGAGGTCATCGAGACGCTTGCGTGTGGGTGCAAGAAAACGCGAGTGGGAATGCTTCTTTGCCTCGAACACGGCTTAGTGGAGGAAACGAAATGAAACCCACCAAGCGCCAGAAGCCATTCAAAGGCGGTCGCCTCGCACTTCCCTCGTGCGTCCTGCCAAAGATTCGCGCGGTCGTGGAGCGTGAGGCTCGGTTCTTTGGCGTCTCAAAGTCATTTGTGATTGCTGTTGCGCTGGCAGATATCTTCGGTATCTCTGAGCAAGAGCACTATGCAGAGTCGAAGCCGAAGTTGAGGAGGGTGAAGTGAATATCTACGGAGAGAACCACATCGAGTATCGTCACGATGAACACGAGCGAGCTGAACTGGGACCTGGGCCGTGGCAAGATGAGCCAGACAAGGTTCAGTGGATCGACCGAGAGACGGGGCTGAATTGCCTCATCAAGCGAAATCCAATCGGAGCGTTGTGCGGCTACGTCGGAGTCGAAGCAACGCACCCACTACACGGCGTGAATTATGGCGATATGGACGACATTGAGGTTCATGGCGGACTGACCTACTCTAGCGCCTGCGATGGTGACGAGCAAACTGGCATTTGCCATGTTCCGGTTCAGGGTCGCGGCGAGGTCTGGTGGTTTGGCTTTGACTGTGCCCATGCTTTTGACTTGGCACCGTCAAGGAGATTGCGCAATTGGCTCTCAAAAGATGATATCTACCGCGACATTAACTACGTGAAGAGCGAAGTGGAGAAGCTCGCGCTCCAGCTGAAAGCGAGGGCATAGTGGCCAGCAAATACGCCAAGCTCAAGGGCAAGCTCCCCGACGCGCCCATCGATGACATCAGCCGGCAGGAGAAGATCGATGCCATCAAGGACGCCATCCGCAGTGAAGAGACGCATACGCCTGAGTCTCTGGCCCGTGCGTATCACATGGCGAGGTTCGGGCGACAACCCGGACTCTTTTCAACCATGGAACGGCAAGCCTTCATCTCGGCACTCGGCGTCGAGGGCATCGATGAGTTGCTCTCGGAAGCGCAGCGAATTCTCGAAGCGCATGAGCAGCTACTCATCGAGAGTTACGAGACGGACGAACGCGGGTGGGGTGAATACGGCGCATCCGAGTCCACGGTGCGTCTCCCGTCCGGCTCCTCCGTCTCGGCACAGTGGGAGCCGTATCCGAAGGTGGAAGACAAGGAGCGATTCCGCCAGTGGTGCGTGAAGAACGGTCTGGAGCAATCGCTTCAATTGTGGCCCTCGACCATGGCCTCCATCACCAAACAGTATCTCATGGCCGGGCAACCGGAACCCGATGGCGTTGTGGCCTATGGGCGCTACAAGATCGTGTACCGGAAGGCTGGGGCGCGAGCGGCGGATGAATAGGATGTAATCATGACCGAAGACGAACTCGTGAAACTCTGTCAACGATTGGATCGAATTGAAGCCGAGATGCGGAGACATGAGAACGCACTCTATTCGATCCGTGCTCAGTTACGGGCTAAAGTGAGCCCTCACCGACGTGACGAATGCGGGTTTGAAGAACCTGCCGCTGAATCAACGTAACCAGCTCGACCGCGACCTGTTGGCCCGAGGGTTGCGGCGGTTTCAGCTTCGGGCCATTACCGATCAACGACCAATAGGAGACGATCATGGCAAAAAGCAAAGTAGAGAAGACAGAAGAGAAGACGGACAACGGCACGACCGAGTTGACCACGCGCAACGAAACGGCGCTAACGTCCGCGCGGGAAGACTTCATTGAGAAGGGCGACCTCAGCGGCACCGAAGACATCACGGCCGATGACCTGCGACTGCCTCGTCTGGCCTTCGCGCAGGGTCTGTCCGAGCAAATGCAGGAGGGCAACTCCAATTACATCGCGGAGCTTCGGATGGCGGAGATGTTCAACGATCTGACGAGCGAGATTTACGGCAAAGGGCCGATGACGTTTGTGCCCGTGAAGCGCGAGGTGCGCTACATCGAGTTCGCGCCGCGTGAGGACGGCGGCGGGCTGCTCGACCCGGACGTGCCGCCTGGCGACCCGAGGACAAAATGGAGCGTGGTGGACGGGAGACGAGTGCCGCCAGCGGCAACGAAGTTCGTGGAGTTTGTCGTCCTGCTTCTGAAGGGCGAGGACCCGCCCGAGCCCATCGTGCTCTCGATCAAGGACACGAATAAGTTCAATCGACGCGCGGCGGAACGCCTCACCGGGTTCATCAAGCTCCGGCAGAAGCCGATCTATGCCGGACTCTACACCATCCAGTCCAAGAACGAAAAGAACGACAAGGGCACGTTTGCGGTGCCCGTTATTGGCAACGCCGGGAATCTGGACGACAAGAACGTGCCCGATGAGATGTGGGAGCGGCACAAGAGGCTCTACGCCTACGCGCAGCAGTTCGCCGCGTCCCTCCAGGGCAAGACCATCCACGTCAACCGCGACACGACGGAGGATGACTCGTTTGATACGGACGCCTACGATGCCGCAGTGACGGGAGCGGCAACTCGACCGGATATGTAGACTAGCGTGGATGGGAGTCTCTGCTAGTGATGCTGCCGCCCGGAGTGAGAATGGCGCGCTCCGGGCGGTGTGGTGGTTGGAGTAACGAAATATGGCAACGCGTAAGCGACCGTTCAAGTTGGCCCCGCCGCTGAAACCTAAACCGCCATCTCAACTGCAAGAGGGTCGTCTTGTCTGGCGAAATGGATATGCGTACGTATGTAAACCCGGTTATATACGGCACGGGCGAAAACCTTCTGGTTACGTTAAACGAGCAGATCTCGTACTTGAAGAGAAACTCGGGCGTAAACTTGAAGCCAATGAAATTGCCCATCACAAAAATCATGTACGTTCCGACGATCATCCGGACAATTTAGAAGCAAAAGACTTTCGTCTGCATACGAGCGACCACTATTTGGAAACTGTCGTATACCGCTCTGATTCAAAGCTGATGGCAGAGATTGCCTTGCAACTTGGGCGTGCAGGATACGTTCGACGCTATGAAGTTCGTATGCCGAGAGACCGTGGCGGGAAGGCGTTACGCATCGCGTTTGCGCACCCCACTAAGCAAATCGCTCTATTGACAAACTCGAATACGAGGAAAGCGAAAATCCTGCGCGAAATGGGGTGGACGGTGTACGATCTAGAGACGGGCGATTTTCTTCCGAAAATCGGCCGTCCTTACGGCTCTAGGCAAGGCGATTCCGAGGTCGATAAAGGGTAAGTTTGGGCCGTTTCTCAGGCGTATTACAAATAAAGACGGCCGTAAGTCCTTTAAACGGAGTGAGATGCAAAATATATCGACGAATGGTGATTTAGTGCTTTACTTGGTTGGTGCCCTCGCGTAATATCTCGTTGTTGGTTGTCGTGGAAACCGACCGGGACGGTGACGAGCCGAGATTACCGAGGCGAGGGAAACTCGCGTAGGGTCGAAGCTAGAAAACTCCGAAACCGAAGATAGGCCGATAGGCGCCAGGGATGAAAGTTCAGTCCAAGCCCGGACGTAGGCGCGAATCGAGGATCGACGGGAACGACGGACGGTAGCTGAGGTGTTACGCGGAAGAGGCCGAGGCTACTCGGAAGTCGGGAAAGTCGAATCGAGGAATACGAAACGATATGCGAGCGGTTCACTAGAACGGTTCGCGTATCGTCGCCCGACGAAACGGGCCTGATGAGGTTCCTCAAATGGCTAACGCACGAACAATGCGACTTCAAGCGGCAGAACGGAAGCAACAGGACGCCGCCAAGAATCTTTCTCACCGCTACTCCGTCGTCATTGTTCGGTTGAACGGGATGGTGATCTCGGGCGAAGTCGATGGCTTCTGGAAAGACGCGGTAGCGCGGGCGGAGGAAATGCTGAACGATACGTTCTACTTCGACGCCCATGGTTACAAGACGGAAGGCGACCCGCGTGCGAATCCTTTCCGTGTGATCGTGGCGATGAGCGACGGTAGGACGACTGAAACCGCGTCGTGCTATGAAGTCGGTTGGGATAACGGCCGGAGGATGTTAATGTCCGGTCGTCGGTAGGCATACGAAACTCCGATGGGCCCTGACGGGATCGGAGTCGCCGGACTTAACCGGCCTGATGAGGTGCCTTATGTGGAAATGGAAGCTGGTAGTAAAGAAGACCGGACGAACGTGGGGTGTTTTTGACGAAGTGTCTGGTGACCTCGTTGAGGGCGGTTTCTTTCGACGCAGTGCGGCCGAGCAGTCTTTGCGCGATTGGGAAAAACAACTTTCGCAGGAAACAGCGGAAGACGCCGAGCGCGCGGCCGGTTGGGACCCCAACCCGTAGGCATACGAAATGGCGGAACAGTCCGCCATCGCCGGACTTAACCGGCCTGATGAGGTGCCTTATGACTTTGATTAACACGACAACTCGCAACGCTTTCTGGCGCATCTCGCGCAAAGGTTCTACCGTCTACGTCATGTGGGGTCGAATCGGAACGCGCGGGCAGACCCGGCAGATCCGGTTCGCCAACGAGACTTCCGCCCGGACGTTCGTAGAGACTCGGATCGACTCCAAGATCGAGGATCGAGACTACGTGCCCGTGAGCCGGTAGGCATACGAAACTCCGCGATAGCGCGGAGTCGCCCGAATGGACGGGCCTGATGAGGTGCCTTGTGAATTTGAACTCGATCTCCTCCGATCTCCATCGTTACAAGCAGGCGACGTTCCGAGTCGCATCTAGCGTCTACGCCGTAACCGGATCGGTGCGACTCGGTTATTCGCTTTGGCTCCTCTCGGAAGGTCGCTTCGGTCCAAAGCGTGATTTGATCGCAACATTTTCAACCCTCCACGCACTGGCCGGTTACGTCGAGGATAATTCATAGGAACTAGAAACGGGCCGCTCTGGCCCGTCGCCGGAATAAACCGGCCTGATGAGGTTCCAGCTTGACCCTCTTGAATGAGAGACTCCCAATGAACAAGCAGACGATTCGTTTCAACAACAACGGTGCTTCCCTCGACGTGCTGGCGCGGAACGGCAAGACCGGGATCAGCGTTTTCCTCCGGGTCAAGTCGCCCGGCCAGCGGGCGGTCATCGGGTGCCGTAACGTCTTCCTGCCGGCCAATGAGAAAACGGCGCAGGAGACGTTCGACCGTCTCGTGGCGGATGCCGAGTCGAAGGGCTGGACCCGAAAGACGGCCGGCACCGGCGCCACCGCGTCGCAGTTCTCGGAAGTGCCCCTGCCGACGGCGCTGCCCGCGTCGGTGCCGCTCGCGCCGAAGGTGGTGAAGGCAAAGGTGGCCGAGGCTCCGAAGGCGAAGCTGGTGAGCCGGAAGTAAGAGCGGACGGTAGAGCGGACGTGCACGAGTGGCGGTAGCGCACGAGTGGCGTGGGCGGTTCCGAGCGCAGGCAGATGATCGCGCTCGGAACCTAACGCCAGGCATACGAAATGGCGGACTGTTCCGCCATCGCCGGAATAGACCGGCCTGATGAGGTGCCTAGGATGAAAGTCAAGATTGGATTCGACACCGTCGTGCTCGGAACCGAAGTGTGCATCGAGTTCACCCGCGTCACCGAGGGACACCGCGAAAACTACGGCGCAGATGCGGATGGGAACCGTGGGATGATGGTTGGGATGATCGACTCCGACGACGCGGAAGACATCGTTGTGACGATGCCGTCAGGAACGGAGCGCCCGTTTGAGACGCTACCGGACGCGGCGCAGCGGGCGGTGAGACGTGAAGTGGACCGCTACCTGGAGGAGAATGAGCCGGAAGCGGAAGACGAGCCGGAGCGGGACTGGGATGAGGAGACGTCATGAAACTGACCGTTGAGATTCGACGCGGGCCGGGTAAGAAACCGATGCGGGTAGAGTCGCCGCTGGACCAGGGAGTCACCCTCGCCCAGCTACGCGGGTTGTTGATGGCGGAGATTGCCCTCAATGAGCTACCCTCGAAACTCCGGTTTCACTTTCACGTGGTGGAGGACTGAATGGATTCAATCTGGACATCGTTTATACTTGGAGGTATCTGGGCACTACTCTTGATGATCTACATTCGACTCGGAAAGCGCTGAGGAACTAGAAACGGGCCGCTGGGCCCGTCGCCAGAATGAACTGGCCTGAGGAGGTTCCCGTGAAGTTTTTCGTAACAGCTATTCAACGCAGTCGCTCGACGCGCCGACGATGCGGCAAGGCGCACTCGTTCATCGCAGAGGCCCGAGGTAACGACTTGAGCGCTATCGAGGGCATCATTGAGCAGCGCTGGGATGACGAGCATCCCGGCTCGCATACCTTTCTGGAGATCATCGATCTGCGAGAGGCGAGAGAAGCGAGTGAGGTGACGTCATGATGCGCGTCAAACTATTCGAGGTTCGGGACCGCGCGACGTTCATCGCGGTCTTGGCGGTGAAGCTCACCGCAGATGTACAACTCACGACAGACGATCTGGAGTTGGTCGGAGACGAGCGAATCGGGTCTCGCAACCCAGAGCACTTCCTACTCCGTCGCGCAGGCTATGCGAGTGCAGCCATTGCACCGTCATGGACCGGCGAGCCTTACGTGCTCGTGGCGAAGCTGGAACGCGCGCACTACGATCCCTTCAGCTGGGACTCGATGACGATGGTTGGGGCCCACCGACATATCCGCGACAATTGGGACAAGCTATCGAGTGGTGATGTCATTGACGTCGAGTTTCTGCGCGGCGAGACGGACCAACCGAAGGCATCCGAGTGGGTCACGGTATGGAACCGCTACACTACAATGCCTGACCCTCGACTCCCTGACCCGAACGACGTCAGAGAAACGGATGGAGACTGATGTTCATCACCCCAATGCTCGCGGCATCGATGCCGAAGACGCCCGTCACGATTCACCCGGGCGTCTTCTTGGTCGAAGAAAAGTATGATGGCCACCGACTCGTCACTCACGTCGATAGCGACCACAGGGTTGCGGCGTGGAGTCGCTACGGGCTAGAGCGCGTTCTGCCCGTTCACGTCGTCAACGCCATTGCTCGGCTCTCGCCGGGCATCTACGATGGCGAACTGATCGTGCCGGGCAAACGATCCTACGGCGTCACTGAACTGGTCAATGGCTCCGAACTCGTCTATACCGTATTCGACGTTCTGGAACTGCTCGGAACCTCGACCATCGCGAGCACTTACATGCAACGTCGGGCCTACCTAGAGGAGATGTCGAGGCATCGGCTCTTCAACGCCGACGGGATCCAACTGGCCGAGGTCACACCCGTTGACTCGGCAGACGACGTGCGGCGCTATCTGGATGCCGTCTGGAAGCGGGATGGCGAGGGACTAATCCTCAAGCGACTCGGGGCGCGCTACGTGCCCGGCAAGCGCCCGAAGGACGCCTGGATCAAGATAAAGGCATTGCGCTCGGCGGTCCTGACCGTCATCGGGTTCATTCCCTCGAAAGGACAAATCAATAACCGTGGGCCCTATGCGACGGTGGCGCTGCGTGATGACGAGGGCCATGAGACGACCGTCAAGACGCTCAACGATGCGGAGTGTCGGAGGTTTGAGGAGGAAGCACCAAGGCTCCCAGAGATTGATGAGTTCTCACTCGGTCGGGTTTGCCCCGATCACCCCGCCATCGGCCGGAAGCTACGTATCGAGTATCAAGAAAGAACACCGGATGGGAATTATCGCCACCCTAGGTGGGATCGCTGGCACACCACAGATGATGAAGAGTAAAGAGTTCTATGCTTACGTGCCCTCGCCAGAAGAGTTGAGCTTGAACCGCACGGATCGCTTCCTCATCGACCCCGACGACATCACCATCGTCAAGACCGACTCGGAGCGGTAGACTCCGACCACCTAACCCGGCCTGGGCCTACCCGCTCAGCGCCGGGTTTCTTTGTGCCCGGTGGAACCCTAGGTCGAACGACCTAACCAGCCCGCTACGCGGCCCGTAGGCGGGCGCGGGCGGGCCGGGAGGGTAAAGGGTCTAGGGCGGGTCGGAACGCGCCCGTAGGGCCGTCTAGCCCGGTTCCGGGCGGGTCCGGGCGCTGCCGCGACTCGCCGGAGGCCGCTACCGGCCCGTAGGCGGGCGCTCGGGAAGGCCCGGAGGGTAACGGGCCGACCGGCCCGGAACGCACCCCGTAGGGCCTACCGCGCCGTCGCCCGTTCCGGCCCGAAGTCTCCGTAGGCCAGGATCGTCTCCACGTCGGCGTCCATGCGCTTGAACGAGTAGCGGTAAGGCTCTGCGAGGACTTTGAACAGGTTGAGCTGATCGTCGGTCAGATCGATGTAGCCGAACTGTTTGTTGAGGGTCGCTGACGCGTTATGCACGCCCTCGAATCCGTCGATTGGTTCGTCAATGATCGCATCGCCCGGCGAGCCATCGCGTTTGCGGACGACGAAGTTCACGACCCACGCTTCTGTAGACATATTCGGGACCGAGTACACCCCGTCAATATCCTCATCCCAATTGCGCGGCGTCCCAAGCTTGAAGCGCAACCGCTTGTCCTCTCCTATGAAGAGGAGTCCGTCACTACCCAATGTCGTCTCAATTGCCATCTCAGACTCCTCATAAAGAGCGGACACGGAGCATGCGCCAACTCCGTGCCCGCCCAGCGGCGCATCTAGAGCAGGATTGCTCTAGCTCTGCGCCACGTCTCTTACTTGCGACTACCAACACGCCCGTCGAGTACCATATCCATCCACAGCTCCCGATTGGCGCGGAAGGTCTTGAGAGCTTCGAGCTGAGCCGCTTTGTCACCCTCATTGACCAGTAGCGTCACATCTGCCTCCAGCTCGTCCATCGCAATAGTCAGTCGAGCGCGCAGATCAGGTGCCGCTACGACCTTGTCATGCGTCTCGACAATGCGATCATCGAACCTTCCACGAGCCGGTACACCTTCTAGAAGTTCTTCCCGTGACTGCTTTTACCATTCATACGTCACTCCATTGTTTGATAGAAACTAGCTCCCAGCCGTCAGCGTCAACTCATACGTCGCCTGCAGCGAGTCCTGACTGGCGACGATATTCACTGCCGCGAAGACGGTGCGGTCTAGAAGCACGCCGCTTCCAACCGCCGCATCACTCAGTACGCCGTGCTCGGTGACGGCGATGGTGCCGCCAGAGTCAGGTGACAAGGTCGCAACCGTGCGATAGATGTTCGCGCTCGCACCTTCCGTTGTCGTGCCCGTTGGTCGGACGTTGTCCGATGCGTACTGTGTTGTCAGTTCTGTCTCGATGTCCGTATCCGCGACGTTCTCCCCCGTTGTGCCCGTGCCGAAGCCGTGGAACTTCATGTCTTCCGGTTCCACGAGTCCCTGGAACGCATCGACAATAAAGCCCACTCCGACCGTCGTCACGACCTTCCGCCCGACCAACCCGAGGTCAGTGAAAGTGCCGTCTGCATGAAGCACCTTCAGGTACAGGCGCGACTCCAGCCAGACGTGTCCTGTGATTCGCCCGAAGAATCGGAAGACCGTGAGCTTGAGGTCTTGACTCCAGCGATTGCGCAGCCAGTTGTGCAGTCGCCACGCTCTTGCCGGTGACCGCATTGTGAGGACGCCCAGGTCACGCTCGACGCTCATTGCGAGCGCCCCGCTCGGCGCCATCTCTCCTACACTATGTTCCTGCTTCATCTGAATCTCCTCTGCCGAATTGTGATGGCGTCATCTACTTTGCGAGACGCGCTTCCAGGTTGTCGAGCAGTTCTGCTCGCGTTGCGCCCACCACGCCGATGCGATCTTCCGTCTCGGGATTCGTGATGGTGAGGCGCTGCTTCCCGTCCCGCGTCGTTGAGAACGCATAGGGCGCACCCGCCGTTCCCCATTCTCCCGTCTTGATCTGCTCGGCCTGCTCCGGCAGCGCCTTCTCCAGCAGCGTGTTCAATCTCTCTGCGTTCGTGACCTTAGGCATGACTTCTCCTATTCTCCGTGGTACTCTGCGTCGATGTCGATGCGAGTGACGTACTCCGCTTCGACGGTGATTCGTGGGGCATACTCGGCGCTCAAGGTGAGGCGCGTGACGTATTCGGCGTCAATATCTACGCGTGTCGGAACCGCTGCAAGACCGAGCACCTGCGCCAGCGAGCCCGCGAGGCCAATGACCCCAGCGTAGAACTTCAACGCTATACGCGTGAGTGTGCCAGATAGTGCGACGGACCCGGAAAATGTTCTATCGAAACTCCGAGTCAACACGCCGCTCGGCACGAGTGCACCGCTGAGTGCTTTTGCGGCTGAACGGCTGAGTGCACCACTCGGGACGACAGACCCAGTAGCAGTGATAAAGTTGAGTGTGATGGTCGTGAGCACACCCGCAAGGCTAAGTGACCCACTCATTAGCTTCGCGGTCGTGCGGCTCAGTGCGCCAATGGGCGTTAGAGCGCCGGTGAAAACTCGCTGCGAGCTTCGAGCAAGAGAACCGCTCAACGCAAGGGTGCCCACAAGACCCTTGTTAGTGAGCCGCGAGATCGAGCCGATAGGCGTAAGCGTTCCCGCCACGTCGAGCAGTCGCGTGCTGATGCTCGTAAAAGCACCAGACGGCGTGATTGCGCCAGCAAGACTCTTGGAAATAAATCGCGCGACCGTACCGGTGACCGCGAGACTCCCGGTCAGCGTCTTGCTTGAAACCCTCGTGAGAGAGCCAGCAAGTGCAATGCTGCCGCTTGCAGTCTTAGCTACCGCTCGGGACAATGCACCGGATAGCGCGAGCGCTCCGCTGACATCAAGGATCTTTGTTGCTACGGATGAAAATGTTCCGGTAGGTGTAAGACTCCCGGTAAGCGCCTTACTGATAAGACGCGAGACGGACCCGAGTAGAGCTGTAGAGCCGTCAAGAGTCTTGCCTACTACGCGGCTCAGCACACCCGTAGGTGTGAGCGTACCGCTTACACCAAGGAACTTCGTTGCTACGGAGTCGAGTGTACCTATCGGCGTCAGCTCCCCGGTAAGTAGCTTGCTGACGAAACGGGAGACAGAGCCAACAGGTGTAATGGACCCTGCGACGGCAAGAGTCTTGAGAACAGATGTAGTGAGTGCTCCGGCTAATCCGATACTCCCTACTACGACCTTATCCACCAAACGAATGACTGAACCAATAGGGGTAACACTTCCACTTACAGCTTTAGCCGCAGATTTAGTTAGAATACCTGAGAAGGCGATTAAGCCTGATGGCGTAATCTCAAACGTTGTGCCTCCTCCGGCCACGGCCTCCGTATTTATAAACCCGTAGGTCGTCTGATACTGACGCTGGGCGTCGGAGGGCTCGTTGACGAATCCGCCGATAGACTGGTACTGCTTCGCCACGGGCTAGCTTACCTCGACCTTGGGACAGTAATAGACCGTCGTCGAGGCCTTCGCCACGCACACGCGGCACCTGACGATGCCCTTCTCTTGCGGGGTGAAGGTGACCGAGAGCTTCTGCTTGACCGGCGTCGTCAGGCCGGTGGTGGCCCAGGTCTCACTGCTGCTGGTTTGGTTCGCAGGCGTGCCGAAGATCGAATCGGCCACACGGTCAGAGGCAAGCAGCCCCAGTGGAAAGCCCGACGTGCCAAGGTATTCCACTTCCAGCCACGCTTCTGCGTCCGTCAGCGTGACGTTATCGGTCACGCACTCGATGGTAGCCGTGATCGCACTACCTACAGTCTCGTTCCAGAACTCCACGGGCATCGATTCATAGGGCGCGAAAATGAGTGGCGTCGAGAGGGTCACGATCTTACGAGCGATAGCTGTCGTCCCGTCGGACGCTCCACCCGTTCGGACGACCGTCGTTTCGTGTACCTCGGAGCCCTGATACCAGAACCGCGCAAAGCGGTAATTCGTGTCGGCCGAATCGCAGTTGACCAACATCACGCGCGTGCCGCCCTGTCCTGGACAGGTACCCGTCGTAAAGGCGACACCCGATCCGAGCTTGCAGGCCCGTATATTGATCTCGTTGAATCCGGCCGCTGACACGTCCACAAGGGCCGACGACGTAGAGGAGGTCAGGGCGCTTAAGTCCACCCCGACAATGTCTACCACACCTGGGTCACCACCCCTCGCTTCGATCAGCGCGTCAGGGAAATTGCTACTCGTCGGATCGAACGACCCACCCTCCCACTTGAACCGCTGCGACACGCCGATGCCGCGCCTGTTCACACTACTCATCACGCAATCTAGCCACGACACGATTATGTCATCGGTGTTATTACCAGCCGATCCGATATTGACCAGACTCGATGATCCCAGCTGGAAATGGCATTGCGAAAGAAACAAGGCTCCAGGGTTCGTCGTGGTGCACAAGGCGATCGCGCCGTTTCCGCTGGCGGTGAACTTGATCCCGTGGACGTACGCAAACCCGTTGATCTGCACTGCGCCGTTGCCGCCCGGGATCGTGATTGTAGCCGTTGCCGCCCGAGCCGTTGGGGGTTCGGCGCCGTCGTTCACGCAGATCACAGGAATAGGTGAGGCCGCCGTTCCGCTGATCGTATAGACCAGATGGGTGCCACTCGCTCCTACCTCTGCATGCTGATGAGAGACGTAGACGGTATCGCCCACCGATGCGGCCGTGATCGCCGCCCCTAGAGTGGTATAGGCGTCGGCCCAGGTGGTGCCGTCAGCCGCGCCAGCCGCGCCGGATTTCACATATCGAATGGCCACGTCACTCTCCCGTCATCGTCAGCGACGTGTTCAGCGCATCGAACTTCGCCTGCATCCGTGTCTTTAATTGGTTCACCTGCGCCTGAGTCATGCTGAAGAGGGCGCGGAGCACGGCGTCCGTCTGGGTCAGTAGGAACCCCGCGAGCCTACCGATGATCTCGCCGCTCTCGGTCTGGTAGAGCGCTCGGATGGTCGCGCGTGCATCAGAGACGGTGATGTACTCGGTTGTGATGCGGTCGTATTCGCCGACCACGATGAAGGCGATATTGCGCGTCATCTCGCGGTCGGCCGCCTGCTGCTCCAATCGGGTGACACGCGTGGCCATCACAGCCGCCGCGTCATCCTCCGCTTCGGCCAGATAGGAAACCTCTTCCACGGCACCCAGATGGTCAGTGTGGCGCTCCCGCACAGAGCGCCGTCCGTCCACCTGGGCGCGGTCCTCCGCAATCACTGACGAGACGATGGACATTACTCGATGACCTTGAAGGTGCCGTCCGGGCGCACCACTCGCACCCGGTCATCAGCTGAAAGCTGCACGTTCACGTCATCCCACGGCATCGGCTGCGTTTCGATGGTAGTCTCCGCTTTCTCGGAGGGGCCGCAGGCTGTGCCACCGGGCTCAGGCTCGGTGAGTGTCACCCGTGCGTAGGTGGTGACAACCTCGCGCTCCTGGTGGTCGCCCACGTTCACCCACGGACCCTCGGACACCGTCTGGACGTCCCACTCGCCCTGGGCGCAGTGGACCGGCTCGGGGTCGTCAGGGTCAGGCTCAGGGTCAGGATTAGGTATCGCACCGACGCCGAACCGGAAGGTCATCTCCGACTCGGGAATCTTCACGCCGTCAAGTCCCTCGCGCCACGCGACAACCTCGTGCGTGCCCGGCTCCACGCCCGCCAGCCTGTAGAGGCGGTCATACGGGCCTTGCTTCTGGCCGCCGCTGAGACGCACCGGAGCCCCTCCGTCCACGGAGATGACAGCCGTGCCGTTGGCTTGGGTATAGTCGCCCGTGAGCACGAGGCGAAGCGTCACCGACGCCACGCCATTCTTGTCCACGTCCACCTGGGCCGGACTGAGCATGTTCGGATAGGTCATCACCGCACGCGGCACCCCGAGTGCCGGCGCTTCTCCCGGCTCCACCAGGAACGCCCCGATCCCTTCCAGCGTCTCGCCGGATGCCACGTCTCCGCCGAACGCCATGCCGTACTTGGCCCACGCCTGCGCCATCGTCAACCCGGCTTCTGGGACAAAGAACCAGTGATCGGCGTCCAATGCGGGCCACGCGGCCAGCGACCCGAGCTGCCACGGATGTAGCAACCGATAGGACTGGCCGGTCCCTTGCCAATTACGAAGCACCCAGGGTGACCCTCGCTGCGACAGCCATTGACCATTGAACTGCACGTACGGCAACGGCATCCCCGGCTCCCATGCCGGCTCAGAGAGCCCCGCGTCGAAGTAGCGCGGCGGCAGGCCCGGCATGGGTTCGTGCATCACATCGATGTAGGAGAACTCTTTGAACAACCGCTCGACTCCTGAGATCGAGATGTCCACGACGTTCTGGAGCACGAGTCCACCGAGGAGCTGCATGATCTTCGCGCCACCATTCGAGACCGCCTTCGCACAGCCGCGAATCTCGCCGCCGTCGATGATGAGGTGGAACGTATAGGCGATCGATGAACTCACCCCCTCTGCCCGACACGCAGCACCCCCGATGATACGAGGGTGCACGAGATGTAGCTTGTTGTTGCCGCTGTTGACCGCCCACGCATTCCGCACGCCGTTGTGGACCGAGACGTGATTCTCAATAGGGAAAATGTTCTGCGATGACCAAACCGCCAGCCCGATGACCTCGTTGCTGCCGGTCACGTTGCCTTCCACGCGAATCGGGATCATCTCCTTGGCGACGGCCGCTGTGTAGGGCAGGTCAGGCTCGCCGTTGATGCCTGGAATCGTCACCGCGCCGATCCCGACCTGATCGCGATTAAAGAAGCTGATTCCCTCTTGGTTGTTCCACGACTCGTTGCGAATGAAGCTGTTGCCGACACCTCGGAACCAGCAGCCCACGCCCTCACCACCAGGCGCGTTGAATCCGTTCGGGTCGGCGTTCGCGCCCGCGCTCTTGCCGTTACTGAGTGAGTAAGCTGCGAGGTTGCCGCTGAACGTGTTGCGGACCTCCCAGCCGTCCTCGGTGACGAACGCGCCACCTTGGAAGTCCACGCCGACGCAGTCCTGCACGAACACGTCATGCGTGCCGTGGACCACCTTGGCCCACTTACTGCCGCCCGTGCCCTGGTAGCTGTTGCCGATCGACTGACGAGTCAGGTCTGGCCGCGAGCCGCAGTGGTGATCGTGATCCGCGTACTTGCCGATCTGGTTCGTGCCGGGCACGATCACGCCGTTGACAGTCTGTGTGTTGTTAAGCGACAAGAAGGTCGTGCGGCCGACGCCGACGAACTGGTTGTACTGCACATCCCACGACGCGACGTGCCCTACGTTGGCCGTATGAGCACGGGTGCCCGCCGGGTTCTCCGATCGGATGACGACGTTGTGGGTCAGGTTCGCCACGCGCGGGAAGTCGGAGATCGAGCCGTCCGGGCGGCGGATGCATTCGTGCTCAAAGTCGAGCGGCTTCGACAAGGTGACGACGTTGCCGGAGATGGCCGCGATGGTGACGGTCGATTCCCGACGAATACGGATGGGGTCTTTGAATTTCTGATTCTGCTGCCGCGTGTCCGGGATGAGCAGCTCATCACCAACGTGCCAGCCGATAGGCGCGGGCGACAAGGTGAGGGTAGTCGCCCCAGCTTCGATGTCACCAACGGACATGACGAAGGGCGTCTTCCCCTGTCCGACGCGCGACTGGTAGCCCAGGTTCAGGAGCCCATTACCCCACTGCCACGGATCACGCGCGAGGTCCAGTGGTGCTTCGAGAAAAATCACTTCCGCTCGACCAGTGATAGGTGCCTCGGCAGTACCCAACTCGAAGCGCCCTGTCGGAAGATTCAGCAAGTGAATCGTTTCGAGTACAGTCTGTTGCCCAGGGGGTGCAGTGAGCAAGCCAGCGTTCTCGACGGCATCGAAGCGTTGATGCGGATCGAGCGTCACGGTCTCGCCCTCCTCGACCACCAGCACATTCGGCAGCAGCCGAGCGAACCGAGGAACGATCTCACCGTTGTGTAAAAGAACGTGGTCGGCATTCACTGTGTCATGCATGACTATTTCCCTTCTGCCATCACCTTCAGTCGGCCGTACCCGTGAAACCACACGGGCGGCATAATCCGACGCCGCTTCGGGGCCGTCGGTTGAAACTCACAGAACGACCGCAAGTCTGGGCTCCACAGAAAATGCGGCCCCCACCAGAACTTCGACTTCGTGACGATGACGAAGCCGCCCCTGGTCCACCACAGCCGGAGTGCGTAGAACAAGCAGTTGCTCATCGAGTGGTCACGCACAGGTGCCAGCGAGTGACCACAGGACAGGAAGACGACTGGCTCCAGGTGGCTGCTCAATCTCATGGGTTCTTGCTTCCCTTATAGATCCGCGCCCACGTGTAAAACCGTACTTCCACGTCCGCACCATCCGCGCGCAGCTCGTAGGCTTCGATGCCGTGGTCGTGCACCCGCAGCACGAATACTTGCCTCGTAAACTCACGCGAGCTGTAGCCTGGCTGGTAGACTCTGACGGCGTCTCCAGGCGCGGGCTTCACGCTCACCGCCCGATCCTCCACACCTTCACTTCCGGTCTATCTACCAAAGTTTCCCGAGGTGACCATCCGTTCTTCCACACGATCTTCGGATCACCCGAGATGCCGATGGCGATCGTCAGACCCTCGGTGCCCGACACGCCGCTCGGCACGCGCACCACCTTCTCAAAATCCGCACCACCAACGGGAGAGTCTTCCCAATTAGCATTCTTCCGTACAAGCACAACATCATCGGGCATGAACCTCGTGCCCCGGATAAACGCCTCTGCACACTCGCGCTGCACGGGGCCGGGAACATCCGACTGCAGGCCAGCTTGGCAATGAAATGTCATACCCGTAGCCGTGATACGATGCAGCACGCCAAAGGCCAGGGCGTAGTCGGGGTTGTTGAACCGCTGTCGCCCAGTCTCACGCCCATCGCGCTCATCAAAACCCATCGGCTCATCACTGATCGTAGGCTTATCCGTCTCCTCCTGAACGTAGGCAATATCCCACACGCGTCGAATGTTCTGCCAACCTTCACGCCCACGATCTAAATGCCGCACAACGTAAGCACCAAGCGGATTGCCATTTGCCTCGTCACTTTCAGCAGGACCGGCGGTCCAGAGCATAGAAAGCCCTGATACTGACTCCTCTGCATATCGCTGGACATTGTCTGGATGGTGCAAGTCCTCATGCTGCGTACCATGCAGCGGTTCGTTGGCAAACTCGTAGATCGCCACAGGCTGATGAGCGGCACAGATACGGGCAACCTCCATCGCGTGATGCTGAAAGTCGTAGTCACGACTGGCCGAGTCCGCAACGGCCACAACCTCAGCATATAGCCCATACTCGGCACACAGTTCCAACGCGCGCGGCAGAGCGTCCCGACCGTCCTCGGGCGACAAGTCGAACATGTGGACGACGGTCGAGAACACGCGCACCAGATTGAAGCCCGTCACCTGCGCCCAGGCGAGGAACTCACGCGCGTGAGCTTCATCACCGCGTGCGACGTCATAGACTAGCCGAAATGCCGATACGCCCCGCCAGACAAACGGAGAGCCATCCTCACGTACTAGGCCGCGACCATCCACGTGCAATCTGGTTAACGCGACAGACGTGGGAGGTGGCATCACCACATCCGGCTCTTGCGGCTGTTCTTCGGCGGTATTAGTCGCCCAGATCGGCACGCCATCCGAGTACAGGACCGCGTTGCCGTCGTCCTGCAGCGACAAGTCAGGGTTGGTCCCGGCACTGCCCGAGGCCCACACCGCACGCCCCTCAGGGCCATACAGGACGAGATTACCATCAGGATGCAGCACGAGATCCACAGTGATCTGGCCTGACGTCTGAGAGGCCCATAGCGGCGTGCCGTCACGACGATACAGAACTACGTTGCCGTCGTGCTGGTGGACGAGGTCGAAGCGGCCATTCTGTGATACTAGTCCCTCGCCCGGCAGCAGTCGCTCCTCAGGCACGAGACGATGACGGGGTAGAGACGGTAATGGTGGCATAGGGGGCTCCGGCTCGTCGGGCTCATCAGGCTCGGGCTGAGGCTTCGAGGCGCGCAGGTCCAGGCGTGGCGAGGCGTCGGCTGCTGCGTACAATCGGCGATGCGATTCGCGTAGTTCCGGGAGACTCACCATGCCGTCACGGCCGTCGGCTCGCGTGTAGGGCCAGCACCAGACCAGGTCGATCTGCTCTTCGCGCACGAGCTGCCACAGCGCGCCCTGCTGATCAAGTACATGTTGCCGTGGCCAGTTGTAAGTCAGCAAATCGCCATGGATCTGGCGATAATAGGCCATTACGACCCCGACGCGGCGTGGACGCAGACGGCGCACCGCTTCCCGAATGCGCACCATGCTGAGAGGAATTGATTCCAATAGGCCATCACGCTTGACCGGATAACCGAAGATCAGCGGGATAACTTCAATGCCGTCCAGATCCACACCCGCAAAGGCCGTCTCAATATAGGGATACCCTGGCTCATCGTGGTAGGCCGCGAGCGGGACCCCATGCTGCCGACAGAGTTTCAATGCGGCGGGCAGATCGTCACGACCCAGTGTGTGAAACACAGCCACGATACTGGGATCAACCTGTGCTGCGTTTTCCGACACCTCAACAAGACGAGCAATCGGATTCGGCTCACCACTCGTGCAGACTAGGACCGGATGCAAGGTTGGCGCGAATGTCGGGACGCGCACCAATGTCATTGGTGCTACGTAAGGCGTAAAGTCCAATGAGTGAATAAACAACGCGTCTGCGATCCCATGCGGTATCTGCACGGGAATCGTACAGGTCCCATCCGCATGCGCGACCATCTGTGCCGGTAGTGATGAATAACCCGTCCAGACATGACGACAGGTCTCACCGTGCTTGCGGGCATACAGGCGCGTCACACCATTCGGTGCTGTCACGTCCTCACCCGAAACCCAATCCCCGTCACGCACAACGCGTGTAATTATTACTGGCCCAAGATTCTCTCGGGAAAGAGCATCCGGCGACAGCGGGTGCGAGGTATCCCGCGACACCCCCACCCGTCCGTCGAGATGCTCAAGTGTGTATGGCGCTTTAGCCGGCACCCAACTAACATCGCCGGCAGATGTCACCCAAACGGCGTATGGACCATGAACCTTGCCCGTGCCTAGTACCGTCACGCTGCGATCATGCCGCTTGATAAGATACCCACGGTCATCAGCTACACCGATACAAACAGCCCAATGGTCGCCATCAGTGGTCTGTCGTGCGGCTACTAAACTGATCCCCTGTCCCGCCTCAACAGGCAGAAAGACCGGTGCGTCTTGCCCAAACGTAATCGGGCAAGGCACGACGCGCTCGGGCATCGTGACTTCGAGTCGGTCGTCGGTGATCGAGGTAAAATAGCCCATCACAAATCAGTTCTGGTCAGATTCATCCGCGCGTGCGTCGATCCGCGCCTGCGCTTCGTCACCAGCGGCAAGAGCTTCAGCCTTTACTGCTTCGACCTTGGCGCGGAACTCTTCAATGGTCACGCCTTCACTGGCGTTCGCATTGATATGTGCCTCGACCGCGTTGATAGCCGTCGTAGCCGCCTGCTCAGCCGCAGTAACTACCGCAACCGCGCCGTGCTGCTCACGCGCTCGAAAGACAGAAGCCAAGAGTTGCCCAATTCCTTGGGCCAAAATGAGTGTCAGGCTCACTGCACACCTCCCTGCTGATTCACATAGTTACGAGCGAATGTCGTCGCTGCCCGTAGTGAGATACCAAACCCGGCAACACCGACATTCGTGTGCGTCTCTAATTGCACGATCAACGGGTCCACCAACGTGAATACCGTCGTGACCGTAGCGCGCAGACTAGCCTCGGATGTTACGTTCGCAAGGGCATCAAGTGCCGCCACAAGAGGACCAGGAGCCGCCGTGGTTCCGGTCGCCGCGACGATGGCCGAGTCGAATGCGTTCTTCTCCGCGTCAGATAACGGTAACGTATCAATGAACCGTCCAGCCGCGCGAGTGATTGCCAACCCGGTTCGTAGACCATCGGCCGCGCGAGCCGCAGCATCACGCACTTGCTGTTGCTCGGATACTCCAGGCGAGGTTTCAATGGCTGCGCGTGCTGCGCATCCGTACGCGCCTGGAAGGGCCAAGGCCACAAGCACAATAGGAATAGCAACGTATCGTGTAAATCGCATGTTAGTCTCCTTGAAATACGGTTACTTACTTCCGTCCCCGGTTCCCGTGATGGCTGTGCCGATTGCGTGTCCCGCTGCCTTTGTGCTGTTGACCATCGCTCGGCCCGCCCCGCCGATATTGGTGATCTGCTGGGCGCCCTGGTTGATGAGTCCGAACACACCCGCCGCGCTCGACAAGACCAGTCCGTAAGCCACAAAGTAATTCCAAGTGGTCTCACGCGCAAAATCATTGTGCGAATAAGCCCACAACCCGACACTAACCAGCGCGAGCAAACCTGCGAGCGGCAAGGCCAACTTCTGGTTGATGAACCCCTTGAAAATCTGAGCCAGGGTCACGGTAGCCGCGCTCATGGCGGCGATAGTCTCGGGTTCCATCGGTTAGGTCCTCATCCTTCACACTCGCCTGTTTCCATTATCCGCGACAGCCGCTGCGCCCGTGCCGGTGTCTGCACGCGAGCCCATTTCGATTGCAGCATTGCTGCTGCTCCTGCTTCGTACTCACCTCGACGGATTAGCGCCAAGGTGCGCGTGAACTTGGCGAGTCCAGCCACGCCCATCTGGTAGGCCATCTCGTAAATCACACTACGCCTAGTAGGGTCCAGAGATACCACCCATGGAAAACGCGCATCGGTCTCGACAATCTTCGCGTCCATGCGCGCGTCGAGCATGCGCCCAGCTTCCGCTTCCAGAATCGGCTCATCGACGCGGCACCCGTAGCCGATAGTCGGAAAACCTTTGACAACACTGCCCTTGGTGATCGGCTTACCAGTGGCATCGTCATAGACGGTCAAGCGCAGTCCCTCATTCACCTGGAGACGTGCACGAAGTAGTGATCTAGTATTCATCACTTCGTCTCTTTCTTCGTATTCTTTGCGGTCTACTTGGTGTGTACTTCGATGTTCTCCAAACTTTGCCCAGCTGACTTGCGCTCATGTTGAGCGATTTCATCAGTCCGCAGATCGGCCGCTTCCTTGCCCTGGACCCTGCCAGCCGCTTCCCCTTCCGCATAGGCGAGACGAGCCGCTTCACGCGCTGTCTTTTCGAGAGACAACTTAAACTCATCCATGCGCGAGTTCACTGTTTTGTGCGTTTCATGCGACTTGGCGTACGTCAAAATGTTGCCTATCCCTAGCGCCACGAATCCGGTAACCAACCCAATCAAAGCGGTGCTATCCTCATCTGGGAGTAGCCCTACAATCATCACAATGGCCACCACGCCCAGGCCCATAAGCCCGGTGACGTACGCCAAGACAAAGCGGCCATTGTGCTCTGCCATCTAGAGTACCTTCCTCCCTTGCATCAATCGCATAACGACGAGGATGAATACCACGATGAGCAGCACGTGGATGAGCTGACCGCCTATCGCCACCGAGCCGGTCAGCCAGAGCACTAGCAGTACGATGATCAGTAGAGTCAGAATACTCATGCGTTTTCTCCTACTGCCAGACCGACATCAACAAAGTCAAACTCACCAGTAGCAAAGGAATCCATAGTGGAACCTTGCCGGTAGCGGACACGACCGTAACCAGTAGTGCGAGTAGCGCAAGCAGTGGAAGCAATCCCATTTCGTCTCCTAAAGCGGGTTACAGATCCGAATCTTCGTCATCTGGCCGAACATTCCGAAGTAGCCGTACATCACGCCCGCGACCTTGTTCGCGTTAGCGAAACCACCGCGCCACTCACCGCTGAAACTGTTGAAGTTATGGACCAGCGCGACCGCACCAGAGTCATAGATTTCGGTGCGTGCACCGGCATCGGTGACATTGGTCGCATAGACTCGAAAGTGACCATCAGCCGCGACACTCGTTGGCGCATCTCCCGTACCTGTTACGGTGCCTGGCTTGACTTCCACTTCGATCTTTATCCACTTATTCTCGCTATTCGCTCGCGTGAACATCGAGGCTGCAATACCGGCAGGGGCGACGACACCAGAAATCGTACGGAAGACAACACTGATGGTCGGAGACGCTGGCGTGAATAAGTTCAACGACACCGACGTATCAATATTCTCGGTCGTGTGAACCAACTGGACCAATGGATTGAACGAGAACGCTGATGGGGCATCGTGATAATCCCACGCAGCCGTATTAGGCCGATAGTAAGCCACAAACCTAAGCTCGGTACCCATCATGGTTAGATCGTGCTCAAACCAGAGCCCAGCAGTGCCATGATCTTCTGAGGTCTCATCTACATCGACGCCGTTCTCACCTCCAGGCCCGATGGCCGATGCAAACTTAATAGCCTCGGTAGACCGTAGCTCGGGATAGACTGTATCCTCGGGGTCGCTACCGTTGGGTACTTTTTCATAAAAGCCCGGTACAAACGCATCCGACGCATCGCCATCACCGAAGTCCTGCTCATACTGCACGGTATCACATCCATCCGGGTCAACAACAGGAGGCAGAACCACGTCTTGCCAGACATACCAAACGTCTAGCCGAACACCGTTGTCGTCATGACCACCGGTAAACGCTCCCGCACCGTTATTGTCGATGCTGAGATAGAGACTATCAATGTCCGCAACGTCCATCAACCCAGCGAGAGCCAGTGCCTCGATATCCGAGGTCACTTCGTCCATCGCCGGAATGGGCAAGTCAACTATCTTATCATGCGCCGTGCCGAACAGGTCATCGAAGCGCGTGCCGTGCACCCCACCGCTCATCCGCCAACCGCTGCAGACTAGCTCAAGACGCGCGGCTGCGTCAATGTTCGTCCAAATACCGTCGGTAGACTTGACGCGAATCGCGGCACTCACAACCTTGATGCGGCGTAGTGCGGCTGGAACCTGCACGACGAGGACTTCAGTATCCGCAGCCGCCATGAACTCAGCGTTTGTCAACGACACCGATGCGTGCTCTAAGCGACAAAACGAACTTGCAGGACTAGCGGACCCTGGGCCTGTACCTACAGACCCGCCGCCTGTCTTGCCGCCTAGCCATGCGTCATACTTATCTCTGAACGTCCCGAGGAATCGAGTGCCTCGAACGAGCACGATAGTGTAGCGAATCTCTGCGCCAGTGCCGCCCGTACCACCGGTTCCAGCCACACTACGGCCACGCACTTCCGTGATTAGTAATTCCTCATCTATATTGCGGTCTGAGATCTCGACATTTTGCGTCATGCCGGGGCGCAGACCGGGAGTCCACGTATCATACGTAACGCGCAAAACATCCTGCGAGTGCGCATCGAGGAGTGAATCCGCAATCTGCTGCAGGAATGCCTTATTCGTAACGTCTGGGTAGCTCGCTGAAAACTCCCAGGGACTGGCGTCGTATGCGGTCTGGTCTATTGCGGTGACGACAAACGGGAACTTCGCGTCATAGCGAATACGGAACTCATGCCCGTTACCCGGAGCGCCGCCAATCTCTCGCGTGATGGTAAGAGCGACGGGATCGTATCGCCAAACCGCCGCCCAAATAGAGTCCGGTCCACCGAGGGACTCGTAACCGTTCACACCAAACACAAATGACCCGGTGCCGTCATAGTCTACTACACCGTAGCCTATGGCACTGTCCGCCAAATACGGGTAAATACCGTAGATGTGATGGTCGAGTTGAAACGTCGTTGTTGTGCCATCGCCGGTAAAGTACTGCGTGTACTCGGAGACAACCGTATCGGGGCCACCCTTGAGGTAAATCTTATTGTAACGCGGCTGGCTTGACGTCAGAACTTTCGCGTCACCGATTGTGATCCTAGGGTTGTCTACATCCGTAATATCGAACGGAGCGGCCACACCCCCAGGCAAAGCCATCGACAAAACTTTCGTCGGGCTCATGAGCCACAAATAGCCCTCACTCCAATTCGAGAGATTATTGAGCACCGCTGAACCAAGCATCCCGTCAATCACCAACTCCTCGGTAAGAGCCGGGCCATCTACCTGCGAGCCACTCAGCGTGACGCCGTAAACGGCGAGGTAGTCATCAACGATCTTCGTCAGGATCTGCTTGAGTGTCGTGCCGGCCGCAAATGTCTCGGTGATAAAGCGCCGGTCAAGGAGCACGTCGTAACCAACGAATGAGATATGCAAGTGGAGGTTATTCGTAGCCTCTCGACCCGCTCCAGACTCCTCGACACGCGTAACATACCCACCAAACGCAGGAGTACCATTCTCGGAGAATAACGACTCAGCATCGACAGCAGGACGATACGCTGCAGCGGGAGAAATGATGTCGCAACTGAACGTGTTTTTCCCGTTCGCCACCCACGCAGGATTCCCCGAGCCGTTCAAGTAGCCAACGGTCACGCCGCCGATAACGAGGGTATAGGTGGCCATGATTAGACGCCAGCGCCCCATCGTTCAAGCTCCTCTGGAATCTCGGGAAGAATGCTGCGTGTGAGTTTTGTCGCTCCTCCGCTATCTAGCCACTGATCGACGCTATCACCATCCCACGCAATGATCTCGATAGTGTTGTTAGTTGTTCGCGTCCCGCTACCACTGCTACCATTACCATCGGGAGCAGGAGCCGCCGCATCCGGTTCCGGCGCATCGCCAACGACTGGCTCGCGTGGTTGTGCGGTGCCGGTCGGTGGAATGCCCTCACCGATCTGGCGATAGGTATAGGGAATGATCACCGGCTTGATCTGAGTCAGACCTATGAGCTTGAACTCCTCGATGAGATCACCAATCTTGAGAATCAAGGCATCGATAGCGTCTACGAGCGGAGTCTTGAAGTCCAGGCGGCTTGTATCAACAAGCTTTTCGCCAAACTCGTCAGTCAAACCACCGGCGTCTATCAACTTGTCAATAATGGGTTCGAGATTAGACGGCAGCGTGAGACCCATCGTCAGTGCGTCGGTCACAAGACCCTGGATCCGCTGCGCCATGCTTAATATCGCATCCTCGACGCCGCTATCTTCTAGGGCTGGACCCAAATCACCGAAGATCACGCCCAAATCATCGGAGGCACGAGACAGAATGTCGAAGTCTTTTACAATCTGAGCTGCAATTTCGTCAATCTGCAGCTGCTTGACTTTCGGACCAAGCTCGTCAAGCTTAATTCCGTAGCGGCCCGCCGCATCCTCTACCTCCTGTAGCGAGGGCACACCCACTTCCGCCAACCCGAGAAGCGCCGCAGCATTATCCTCCGTCAGCTGCTTCGACTCGATTAACGTCGTAAGGATCGGGCCCATCGCCGGTGGAATCTTCCCACCCGCATCGAGCGTAGCGGCTAGCCACGCATTGACGTCCGTCGCCATCCCGCGTGTAATCGACGAAGCACTGAAACCCGCGTCACGCATCCGCATAAACGAATCGACAATCGGCTGCGCGCCGTCCGCTGCCGCTTGCATGCGTAGCATCGGGTCTTCGATATCTGACCACGCTAACCCGTACTGTTCAACATCGGCCTTCAACGATTCGACAGCCTTCTCTTGCTTCTCCAAAGCTAGCGTGATAGCATCGATAGCCTTCTTGGCGCCTTCCTTATCGCCGCGACCCGTGCGCTGCGTCAGATTGATCCACAGCCGCTCGCCCTCATCTCCAAGGTCATTTAGCTTCTGGCGCAACTCGTCAAAGCCACTACCGGCTGCCGCCGTATCGAATGACTCGGCAAACTTTTCCACCTCACGACGACCCGCGCTCATCGCTCGGATAAACCCGGTCACCGCTCCAACAACGCTACCAATTGCAATACCCCACGGGCCAAACGCTGCTCCGGCTTGCGCTCCGGCCATAGCGCCCTGAAACGCTCCGGCAGACTTTGACCCAGCTTCGGACGCAGCTTCCCAAACGTTGATCGCACCTTGATAGATGACAGCAGCTGCCTGCATTCCAGCCGCAGCCTTTTGCGCAGCTGATGCATCCTTACTCATCAAGACGCTAAGAGATCCGAAGCGCCCACCAATCTCGCGTGGGCCTCCCTCTTCTGCCGTGCGATTGAGATTCGTTTCGCTTCCACCGATTTGCCGCGTGAGACTCCGAGCCGTCCCCAACTGCACGATCATCTGGCCAATGGCCGACGCTATGCCGCCAATATTCTCACCCGCGATCTGACCAAGGCGCACAAAGCTATCCGACAGGATATTAAGCGACTCGTCAGCCAGATCGATCTTGAGTTGTTCGACTAGCGAATCCCGTTTTACTTTTGCCATGCGGTCAACGGAAGCATAATATGCCTCAGCATGCTTCCCGCTCTGCCCGTATGCGGCCTTCGTTGTCAACGCCCACTGCTCAATCTCACGCTTCGCAAATCCAATGCTCGTCATCGTACGCTGCGCGACGGACGTTTCCAACTCCATTTCAATTTTGTTAAGCTCAGATGCGCTCGTGGATAGCCCCGTCCAACCGGGAATCATCCCAAGAGCCTTGCCGAGTTCCTTCGCAGGCGCAACTAGCGAGGCCCACTTAGACATCGCCCGAGCAATCTTCGTCTGCGTAATATCAACAGCTGGTCCCAAAGCTGCGAATATTGACGTGAGATTTTTCGCCGACGACGCAACCAGCGTAGCGTTAGCTGGCATACGGTAGAATGCGGCCAAAACAGAATTGAGTACTGGCGTGAGTTTCGCACCGCTCTCCTGGAGGTCTATGAGTTCCTTGCCGATTTGCTTCAGCTGAATCGTCGTCAGTGGGCCGATAGCCGTCAGCTGCCGGACAACGGTATCGAGTAGCTTGATCTCCTCGGCAACCTTCTTACCCGACAACTCATCAAACTTACTCTGAACAATCTCGCTCATCTGCTCGGCAGCAGATTTTGCGTTTTCGTTCAAGACGATTGATGCCGCTACTTGCTTATTGAGTTCGTCGGTAATCTCCCCGAGGTTCGTCGGAATGGGAAGTGGCTTGACCGTAGCGGCCTGGTCAAACAACGTTGCAGGACCAACAGAATCAATAGGCGCGCCAGCAAGCAACCCAACTGAACCGACAAATGATTGGACACGACCTAATTGAACCGAGTTAATCGTCCCAGTTATCAGAAAGAAAGTGCGCCACGCATCAACGCCGGCAAGGACATGCCCCTTCATTAGCGCTAGAGCGCTATTGATACCGATGAGCCCCATCTCCGTGAACGTTAACTCTGATGGGATATCTGCAAGTGTCCGAACAAAATCACCGACAGCCTTACCCGCGTCTTTAAACCCGGTAACAAACACAGCCTTCAACGTTGAGCCAGTTTCCCGAGCGACATCCTTGATCGCGGTTAGTCCCTTCGTTACTTCATCTTTCGCAACTACTGCCAAGTCTTTCATCTCATCTCGCGCAAGTATGACAATGGATTTAACCCCATTAAGAGCATGCTTTGCGAGATCGCCTACTGCCGTCCACTTCAAGAGTGCGGCCCCGACGCCCGTGATTGCAAGAATCGTCGCGCTAATCGGGAGACTCACGCCAGTGGCGGCGACTCCCAGGGTGCGAAGCGCGTTTGTCGCAATCGATGCGCCAAATCCACGCGAGAACAAAGACCCTAGCGCCGTGCCTGCACGCGAAAGAAGTCCGACCTTTGTGGCTGCGGGTGTCGCGGCCGCGGCAACCTTATTTATATTGCCGCTAAGCGGCAGGAGCATCTGCGACCCAGACGCGGCCATGAAGTTAAATGCCAATTGTTCGCCAGCCGCGAACTTCACCGCCTTAGATACTGTTCCAACAGCAGCTGCATTAGCTATAAGAGCGCCAGTATTGATCGTCGCAGCGGTAGTCGACGATGTAAAGCCCTTTATCAATAAGCCAAGTAATGGCGTTAATGTCTTGACTCCAGAGCCGATGCCCCCTATCGCCCAAAGAACCGGACCGGCCGCCGCCAATAGACCTAACAATGCAAAACCAGTTAACTGGATAGGTAGGGGCAACTTCCCGAATCCTTCAACAAGTCGAAGGACGCCATTGAGCATCGGCTCAACGGCCTTCACAACATCCAAGAGAATTGGTAGTAGGATATCGCCTAGCTTCTGGCCGATAACAACGATCTTCTGCTGAAGCTGTGCCCAGGCAAATCCTGCTTTGTTAACACCCTCGGTTTGCTCGACAAATGCTTCCGCCGCCGACCCTGAAGCCTCCGACATCGCTGCCAGTTTCGTACTGAAGACATCGGCCTGGCCGCCCGAGAGCGCAAAGATCGCTGGGAGAGACTCGACGTTCGCAAACAGCTTACCAATAGCCTCGGTGCTACCGTCGGTAGTCCCGATAACCTTCTGAATCGACCCAACGAGACCATCTTGTTCAATAGACGCAGCAGCTGACTCGACCCCGAGGGTCTTCAGCGCCTTCTGCATGTCATCGGTAGGCTTCAGTAGCGCAGCCATCGCGCCACGCATCTGCGTCGTGACTTCACGAGCACTGCCGGTTACGCCAGTGAGGGTAGCGAAGCTTGCGAACAACTCCTCTTGCGTAACATTGAGCGCGGCTGCGATGGGCGTGACTTTACCAATAGCTCCGGCAAGCTCAGGGAACGTCGTCTGGCCGAGCTTCACCGTAGCAAAGGCAAGATCTGCGGCCTTCTGGACGGCCGCTGCCGTCGTATCTCCGTAGCCCTTCGTGACTGCCGATGTGAGCTCGATAGCTTCCGTTGTTGACGCCAATCCGGCGGCTGCGGCCCGAGCGTTGATATCTACGATCTTGACCGTGTCTGCCGTATCACCAAACGCAGAGATAACTTGGTACAGACCATCGGCCAAGTCGCCAGTAGACTTCCCGGTCGCAACCGCCATCTCTTGGACAGCGGTCTTCAATTCATTGACACGATCTATGTTACCCGGGATCAGTGTGGCGACATTCGCCATACTCGCGTTGAATTGCGTCGCCATGACTACGGCCGCAGTTCCGATCCCGATCAAAGGCAGCGTAACGCCTACGGTGAGGCTCTTACCGATTGAGGACAGCTGTGGGCCAAGGGTAGCAAAGCGCTGGCCGAAACCATCGAGTTTCTGCTGAGCAAGGTCCAGCCCGCTCGACAGTCTATCATCGAGTTCAATGGTCCCAAAGAGTGTGCCGATATCTAGCACAATACTCCCGTCCTATCCGCCCGCCCGCGCCCGCCTACGGGCCGCGAGCCGTCCGGGCGACCCTTACCCGCCCGAGCGACCCGAACGGCCCGCCTACGCCCGCTAGCCGGGCCGGTTCCCGGCCCGCCGCCGGGCCGGTTCCCGGCCCGCCGCCGAACGACTCCCGCCCACCTACGGCCCGATCCTCCCGGCCCGCGCCGAACCGGGAGGATCATGGCTTCAGTGACCCTGTCTTCTGGCCCAGCGAAGCGTTCTGCACGAAGCACCAATCGGTGATTAGCATCTCCATCTCGGCCACCGTCTGCTTCTTCGGTTCCACCTTTGGTTTCTTTTCCTCTGGGTCGAAGTTCAGTACGAAGTCGCTGATGGGTAGAGCCTCCGGGTGCTTCTTGGTATCTCGGTTGATGTTCCATAGCGTCTGCGTGATATACGCCAGCTGATACGTATCCCGTTCCAGTGGCTCCAACTCCACAAACGCCATCCATCTAAGAAACTCCTCCCACGAGATACCGCGCAGCATCCGATGCACATCTGCTCGACGCATATGTGCCGCCAACCGAAAGGCGAAACGATCTAGGGCGCTTCGCCTGAACCGTTTTTTGCTTCTTCTCTCGCCTCCTCAGTCTCCGCCTTCTGAACGTCGTCCATGATCGCTTCGAGCTTCCTCTCGTCCACGCCCGCCGCGTCCACGGCATCCGCCAGTTTGCGAAGTTCAGCTGAGAGCTTCTGCAACTTCACTGGGTCGGTGCCCGCTTCCTTCAACTGCGTGGAAATGTCCACGGACTTCGATCCGAATCCGTTCAGCTTGAGGATGACGTTGTCCACACAGTGACGAAGCACTGCCGCGTTTTTCTTCTTGAACGCTTCCAACTGATTCAAGTTCCCGATGCGATTACCGTTCTCGTCCACGAGGCTCTGGATAAAAATCCGCAGACCCGCCGTGTGCTTGCCCGGACCCTGGTTGTTCTTGATGAACTCCATCATCGTCCCAGCATCCAACGAACCGAAACGAACTGTCCCACCCCACGCTTCTGCCGTAGCAAATGTTACGTCATCAGCGTCGAGTATTTCCTTGATTGAGAGAATCTTTCCGCTCACTATCCACCTCCAATAAGTGGTTGGTTAAATGCCCCGGAGTTCGTGTCGCGGGCCTCCGGGGCGATTCGCCCGCTTGGAAATCGGTGACTCGTGGACGGCCACCGACCTGACGTCACTAGCTGGCCGCTTCCACGACCGCGCCCGCCCACGTAAGAACCACATCAGCGCTCTGCAGCCCGTCCACGGTCGCTTCCGCATACGCAAACTGCTGCACGTAGGCCGGACCCGTTCGCGACACACCCGAGGGAAACAGAATCTGCCACTGATTCTTCTCGTTCGCCGCGAGATCCGCGAGCACGGCCACGTGCGTCGCATCCGAGCCAACGTAGTTAATGCGAAACGCTGGGTCACTCTTACGAAGAATCCCGAGCACATGGCTCTCAGTTCCCTCGTTGTGTGACGATGTTTCGATCTTGTTCCGGCTCATACCACCTGGTGTGACGTTCGTGATCTCACCGACGGTGGTAAACACGGTTGGACTCGCCAACAGCGCGCGCTTGACCAGGATTCCTGTTGCGGTAACTGCTTCACTCATGCTCTTACTCCCTATGAGGGCTTCTTCATAGCCCTGATGTTGAACGCCACTCGTTCACGCCCGTTTGCGTCCAGCCCAACTGGATACGGTTCTTGATCCGGCTCGATATACACATACCGCACACCGTTGATGTCGGTGTCTCGAAGTACAACGGCAGAGTATGACGCTTGTGCCAAGTCCATAGCTCGGTCAAACGTTGCCGCCCGTACACCGATCTGCATTCCCGGCCGTCGATACGAGGGCACCGCACCTGTGTTATGGATACGATACGGAGACGTGCCGCCCGTTTCCGTGAGTGTGATGTACTCGCCAGTGGCCGCGTATTTATACTTTTGGCCATAGACGATTTGCGCACCGTTCAACACGCTCGAATCGATCTGAGCGAGGAGACGCGTGCGTACATCCAAAGAGAAACTCACGTGCGTTTCAACTCCATTCGTCGCGCCAGCCGCGCAGCCATGTGAGGTTCCGACTCCTCTAACACCGACTGCAAATACTTCCACTGCCCAATCGGATGGAACGCATCGGGGTTTTCGTGCACAATTACCGCATACGCTCCCGCCGCCCCACCAAAAGACATCGATACGGACATCTTGCGCCCATTTCGCTTTGGGGTCTCCACACGACCGCTCGCGCGCAGCGCGCCCGTATCAACCGGCGTACGGCGCTTGGCCTCGGTCATCTCAATCTGCGCTTCCACATGGAGAGCTTGCGTGACTTGCTCAGAAAACGACCGCTGAACGCTACGGATTTTGTCCGACATTGCCTTCATGCCGGTGATCCTGACCTTCGCCATCACACCGCCACCGTTTCGTCAGCCGTTACGGGCCACAACGTCTGCTCGATAGCGTCTCCGAGGGCATTGGCAATGTTGGGCCATGCGTAGCGCGGATCGTTAGCCAGAGCGATACCTGCACTCGACATCTCTTGCCGCACTTGAGGCCACGAGTAAAGATCCTCTAACGCTTGCACAAATAATTCGCGATCCGCAAGACCGCCAATCACGTTGATGCTATTGAACGTGCACGCGACCGTCGTGCACGGGACAAGTCGCGCAGCATCCCGCGCCCACTCGCCATAGGCCGACCAGTCGGGCAGGAGTTGCGGAACCCCGCACGCCATCATCTCCAGAGCCGGCAACCCCCAGCCCTCGCCCTGGGTCGTGCTAATCCCTACATCGAAACACGAGTAGAGATGGGATAGCTGGAGTTCACTCAACCCCTTATAGGCGGTTGGCTCCGAAAGGATGACGCGCCCGTGCAGCCCGAGATACTGCGTCAGTTGATTGACCTCATACGCCATTTCCCCGGTCGGAGCGACGTGGAGAAATAGATACGCATCATCACGATGGAATTTGCTCACCCACTCCCCGAAATACATCAGAGTGAGATCAAGACGTTTGCGCGGCTGGTTGCGGTTGACGTTCCCGACCAGAAATGCGTCATCAGGAAGCGGCAGCCCCACTTCCTTACGCGCAAATGCCTGATCACGCGGCTTGTAAATCGTCCGGTCTACACCTAGCGGAACAACGGCCGCTGGACCTTCGTAACCACCCGCCCGAGCTTCATCCAACCCGAACTGCGTCCAGAAGACCGCCAGACTAAGGGCATTCAGCCCTCGCTCCTTGGCCGTTGTCCCATTCACCTTCCCGCCACGACAATTCTTTCCGTCAACGGCGAGAATCCCAACTACAGGGATCTGAGGAACGTGTTCCAAGACCTCTATGTAGTAGGGAATATTCCACGGATCATTTTGAATGACGATGACATCGGGCCGAACCTTCGGTACAACATCCTCAAGGCGACCGACTCCAAACATATCCTTGCCCGGCCACGCCGGATAAATCTGATAAGGATACGCGTGCGGGTCACCGAGGTAATTGAGCCCGAGTACAGCGACGTCAAACCGATGGCGTAGGGTATCGAGGGTATAGTGCGTGGCGCGAGCGAAGCCACTATCGCAGCACGCGTCTCCGATCCAGAGGAGTTTCTTCATTAGTTCAACCCTCCCTTGGTAGACGCGCTCATCGCCTGCGCTTCTTCTAACAACCGCGCAGCTGCTCGTGCTTCCTTCCCCAACCGCAGAAACGCACGGCCCAAAGCCTCTGCGTCTTCCGGTTCGATAAATTGCATCGTTTCGATAGCCAGAGGAGACTCTACGTCACCCATAACGATCCGAGCCGTGACGCAATTCTCTGGGATGTCAAAGCCCTCAGCTCTGAGTGCCTTAAACAACCCGTTAGAGCTAACAAATGACTTCATTGCAACAACCTTTTCCAAAAGTCGGTTGCGATCGTCGCCCAGTTGAACCGCGCCAACACTTGCCGGCGCTCCGATTCAGTCACTGGGTTTGGCTCTGTCTGAAACAAAGCCGTCAACCTATCCACGAGTTCCACTCCATGACATTCTGGGATGAATACCGCATGCCCGTTATACCACTGACGCATTTCCTCCCGGTCGAAGACAACAGGACGCGCACCACACACCAATCCCTCAAGAGCAGGCAACTCGAAACCCTCGATATGTCGGAGTCCCGAGACCCACTTTGTTCGAGAGTAAAGGTTCATCAAATCGAGATCCGCGATGTCGTAGGCAAAAGACCAACCTGGCGGCGGAACGCCCATACCCTTGATATTCGACGGGCCAAGATGAACTGTTTTTCCACCCGCTCCGTATACGGCCCATGCCGCTTCCTCGATAGACTCTTCGCACGGGCCGGATACAAACCCGGAAGTGAGTAGAGTGATATCGCGTTGGTACCCTAATCGACCACAATAGAACGTCGTGTCAATACCAAGCGGTGCGTAATAAAACGGAAAGTCCTTGTTACCACCCTTGTTCTTAAGGTTGTAGTAACTCCAAACGAGTTGGGACCGACGCCAAACCTTGCGCCACTCGGGATCATTCATTCCCGCCGTTTCGAGGCAGTACTGGATGACGGCATACGGCTGAGAGTCGGTAGTGCCCTTGACCGAATCCGCGCCAATAGCGTGGAGCACACACAAATCCGCGTCTTTTTGCTCCTCCGCAAAGGTGACGCTACTCGGAGCGAAACGCTTCAATGCGCCCGCCACGCGCACCATCGCACGCGAGTGGAGACCAACGGGATCAAGGTGCACTCTCATCGCGTAAAGACCTGCACATTCTGCCCGTACCACCACGCTTCGGGAGCGACCTGCACCCAAAAGTGGCTCAAGAGTCTCGACAGCCCTTCATCGTATCGGGCCTCTCCGTTCAATGATCTCCGCCAATAGTCCTGAGGCTGTTCATTTACATGGCCCGAGCCGCCTTGACCCGGAACCGCTGCCGTGAAGAGCAACTTTCCACCGAGCCCTAGATGATTGAGTAGCGTTGCACAAAGCACCGACACTGCCGACTCGGGAAGATGCTCGGCTACCTCCCAACAGAGAACCCAATCAAATTGCTCACCCAAATCTACTGGTTGTGTCAAGTCCACGTTCAATAGAGAAGACTTACCACTAATGGCACGCGATTCGAGACAACAATCCAAGCCAATCGACTTCATACCGAGCGTATCAGCCAGATATACCAAATGCCCTGGCCCGCAACCCACATCTAATAGCGTTCGCGGCATGGGCGATAAACAAGCCAGCGCAGCGTGTAAACATCGAGTGCTCGCCTGTGCCGTATCGGCCGACTGCTGATACGCGGTTCGATGGGCCTGGGTGATCACGCCGATGCCCTCAACTTTTCAAGACACAACTTATCGGCCGGTATGTGGTGACGAGGAGAATCCCCACCCCCAGCGACGATTGCGTGGCCAGAAGTCAAAGAAATACCAACAAGGTCCACGCTCTTTGCGCCGCTCGCTACGGCAAGGCACGCCGCAAAGACGCCCGTTGAGATACGTTTTGAAGGATCTGGCGACCAGCCAAGAGCTAGACCCGAGGCTCGCTGGACGATATCCTCGCGCACGGCCTTTGTGACCTCGCAGATACTTCCGTATCCTACGTGCAACTTCTCTAGCTGTGAAAGGACATTTGTGACCGGAGCTTCCGTAACGTCGGCCCAAACCGAGTGGAACGACCGTCGTCTCCAACTCCGCAGAGCCATGAACTCCGGTTGTGAGTGACCAGACTCTCGGCACAGATACGCGGTCGTCACAAGAACATCTACGTTCACGCCGTGAAGCCTCGCTACCGATACACCACCGTTCGCCGCCAGCACGACATCCCACTCGGTCTTTGGAAACTGCATCTCAGGAGCAGACCCTACTACCAAGCAGCGAGCGCCGGTGCAAAGAGCTTCTAGCATGTTTGGCTCCGCAAGCGCCATACTGAGTCGAGTTGACCCGAACGCGTGACGTCAGCCAGCTGCTCGACCGTTCCGTACTTCCCAAGTTCCGCCGCCCACCAGGAGCGCGGCTGCAAGGTCAGATGGAGCGGGAGCCCGCCGAGGTCATTAGATGGGCCGTGCGCGATCTTGAAGACCGTAACGCGGCAGCACGACGCAATACGAGCCAACGTCGCCTCGACATACTGCGGTGGAATATGCTCCATGACATCGGTGCACACGCCGACGTCAAAGGTGCGAGGCCACGTCATCTCCCAAAGACACGCCTGTACGAACTTCCCTTCATACTTGACGCGAATCTCCGGCTCTAAGCTGTTCTCTACAAGGTCCACTGCCCACGCGTCAATGCCCTGCTCGTTCCAAAGCGCAAACAATCTTCCGAGGCCACAGCCGATGTCGAGCGCCGACTTGAACTGCGCGGGAAACGCGTCACGCTGCTGATGCCATAAGCTCAAGCTATGCGACGCCCGTCGATACTCCGGGAACGTCCAGATACGAGCGTATTTCTGAACCTCTTGATGGAGAATGCTCATGCCGAATGCCTCCACGCTACAAGACTCCCGGTATCTCGATGGCTTAACTCAACGATCTTTGCATCACAAGACCGGAGCCAACAACAAGTTGCAGCCCAAACCGAAGACATAAAGATGTCGTGGACAATCAACGCCAAAGCTGTCAGTGGCCACACCAGTTGTAAGTCTAGTAACGCACCCGATTCAGAATGGTCTCCATCGACATGCGTCACATCGAATAGACGCGAGACAGAAGGCAGCTGCT
>Ga0326597_10000517_pt1 | contig 68858 bp, 64 predicted proteins | sample RVTome_12_FD_203789 | JGI IMG/M metagenome (GOLD analysis project Ga0326597, IMG submission 203789) | Soil microbial communities from uranium-contaminated site in the Upper Colorado River Basin, Wyoming, United States - RVT100D185 | ecosystem: Environmental > Terrestrial > Soil > Contaminated >...
CCCTTCACCGAGAACCGTGAACCGTGAACCATGCCTAGTACATCGGCGGAGCGCCGGGCGGCATGCCTGGGCCCGCGTTCTTCTCCGGCAGGTCGGTGACCAGGCAGTTCGTGGTGAGCACCATGCCGGCGATGGAGATCGCGTTCTCGAGCGCGGCGCGCGTGACCTTCAGCGGGTCGATGATGCCCTTCGTGATCATGTTGCCGAACTCGTCCTTGGCGGCGTCGTAGCCTTCGCCGACCTTCAGGTTCTTCACCTGTTGGACGATAACCGAGCCGTCCTTGCCGGCGTTGACGGCGATGCGGCGCAGCGGTTCTTCGAGCGCGCGCTTGAGGATGTTCACGCCGGTCTTCTCGTCGCCTTCCAGCATCACCTTATCCAGCGCGGGCAGCGCGTTGATGAGGGCGATCCCGCCGCCGGAGACGATGCCCTCTTCGACCGCGGCGCGCGTGGCCGAGAGCGCGTCCTCGACGCGGTGCTTCTTCTCCTTCAGCTCGACCTCGGTTGCGGCGCCGACCTTGATGACGGCGACGCTGCCGGCGAGCTTGCCCAGACGCTCCTGCAGCTTCTCGCGGTCCCAGTCGCTGGTGGTGGTCTCCAGGGCAGCCTTGATCTGCTTCACGCGGCCATCGACGGCCGACTTCTTGCCCTTGCCTTCGATGATCGTCGTGTTCTCCTTGGCGACGATGACCTTGCGCGCGCGGCCCAGGTCCTCGACGTTCACGGAGTCCAGCTTGCGACCCAGCTCTTCGCTGATGACGGTCGAGCCGGTCAGGGCGGCCAGGTCGGCCAGGTTGTCCTTGCGGCGGTCGCCGAAGCCCGGCGCCTTGACGGCGATAACGTTGATGGTGCCGCGCAGCTTGTTCACGGCCAGCGTCGCCAGCGCTTCGCCTTCGACGTCGTCGGCGATGATCAGGAGGTTCTTGCTGATCTGCAGGAGGCGTTCCAGCATCGGCAGGATGTCGGTGACGGCGCTAATCTTCTTGTCGGTGATGAGGATGTAGGGATCCTCGAGGTCCGCCTCCATCTTCTCGCTGTTGGTGACGAAGTAGGGGCTGATGTAGCCGCGGTCGAAGGCCATACCCTCGACGTACTCCACCTCCGTCGCGATACCCTTCGACTCCTCGACGGTGACGACGCCGTCCTTCCCGACCTTCTCCATCACCTCGCCGATAAGCTCACCGATAGCCTCGTCGGCCGCGGAGATCGACGCGACCTGCGAGCTTTGCTCGCGGGTGGTGACGGGCTTCGCGTTCTTCTTGAGTTGGGTGACCACGGCCTGGCCGCCGGCCTCGATGCCGCGCTTCAAGGCCATGGGGTTGGCGCCTGCGGCGACGTTCTTCAGACCCTCGTGCACGATCGCCTGGCCGAGCACGGTCGCCGTGGTGGTACCATCGCCGGCGATGTCGTTCGTCTTCGAGGCGATCTCCTTCGCGAGCTGGGCGCCGATGTTCGCGAAGGGCTCGTCGAGCTCGATGTCCTTGGCGATCGTCACGCCGTCGTTCGTGATGGTGGGGGCGCCGAACTTCTTGTCCAGCACGACGTTACGGCCCTTAGGGCCGAGTGTGATCTTGACGGCATCCGCCAGCGCGTCGATCCCGCGCATCATCGCGTGCCGGGCGTCCTCATCGAAGAGCATCTGCTTGGCCATGGTTAGCTCGTCCTCCGCTATGGGTTATGGCTTGTTGGCTTTGGGTTTGCGTGAATCTAGCACTCTCCGGGCGGGAGTGCTAACCGATTCTAGACCAGCATCGGGCTCTGGATCAAGCCCCAATCGGAGGAATTGGCAGCGGGAAAGGCGCCCGCCAGGCCGGAGAAGGGCTGGAATACCAGCGGCGACTCAGCCGTCGGCGGCGCTTCCAGGGCGGCGAAGCAGACCGGCAAGGCCGTATGCGTCAGTTCTTCGTGGTGCCGGGGACGCCGATGGCGACGTTGATCTTGATGAAGACGGCGATCTCGGAGGCGCCGGCGCCCTGGCCGAGGCCCTGGATCTTCACGACCGCGGCGTCGGAACCGAGCACCTTCGTGGGGTCGACGGAGATCTTCAGGACGGCGGTGCGCTCGCACGGAGAATCGTTCAGGCAGACCATGTCGTTGCCGACGGCGACGCCCGCCTGCCGGGAGACGGTGATCCAGCTCTTGTTCGCGCTGACGCGCCAGGGGACGATGCCCGATCCGGTGTTGGCGATCCGCACCTCTGCCGGGGTGGCCGACTTGCCGGGCCGGACGTTCACGAGCAGGATCGGCCGGTCGACAGACAGCCGCGGGGCGCCCAGCACCAGTCCCCGCACCCAGTCGGGCGGCTTCGGCGTGGGATCCGTGTGGTCGGGCTTCGGCGTGGGGATGTCCATCGCGCCGTATGGCGCGTCGAAGTTCTCGAGGTCCAGCGGCGTGCGCCAGTAGGCGTTGCTGAGATCGGGCAGCGTTGCGTCGAGCGCCTTCCACAGCGGCTGGCCCTGCACCGTGGCGGGGTGGGCCATGCAGCCGAACACCAGCTCCTGGTACGGGTACTGCGTCCGGTTGTGGCCGAGGCCGTCGTTCGCGGCTCCGCAGCTGTACGGTGTGCGCGGCCAGGAGCCGTAGATGGGATCGAGCGGGTGGTTGCTGCGGTTGGCACCGGGACCGGTGAAGCCGTTGTAGCCCCAGGCGGCGAAGTACCAGTTTTCGACAATGTGCGGGTCACTGTCCGTATCGATGCCGGCGATGGGGCGCCCCTCCGGCGCAGCGTTCCACTTATCGATCAGGATCGCCGCGCCGCGCCCTATGTTGTAGGCAAAGTGCGTGGCGACGAGCGCCTGGTCGTCCGTGGGCTGGCCGCTCTCTCCGAGCGGCGCGGTCATGCCGCTGGTCACCTGCGCGATGCCGTAGCCACAGTCGAAGGACACGAGCCCGGGCCCGATGGCGCCGAACGGCAGCGCGGAGGCTCCTTGCGACGACGCGCTCTCGATCCAACTGATGGACTTCATCAGGGTCGGGGGGATGTAGGTGTCGGGGCCGTTCGTGCGGTTCGACCGCGTTCCGCTCTCGACGTACGCCTGCGAGAAGAAGCGGTCGCGGGGGAACAGCATGTCGTACGCGGCCAAGTCCATGGCGGCCATGTAGAGACGGCGGTCCTCCGTGGTCTCATACGTCGTCGGCGGTTCGACGAAGGCGCAAGCCTCCGCGATCCGAACCGTCCGCCTGCCCGGCGGCGTACCAACCACAGCGGCCACCACCAACGCCGCCAGGAGCAGCACCGGCAAGCGGCGCGTCACGGTACCGGCGGCCACCATTGCCCATCGCACCATCACTGGCTCCACCCCACGATCGAGACGTCGCTGCTGTCCGAGACACGCTCGCGCTCCCCGTTACGCACGAGCTCGACGTGGCTGGCGCCCGCCTCGAAGGGTGTCTCGCCATCGACGGCGCGCACGGCCAGCGTCTGTCCGTCGGGCGACCAGCCGAGGGGCAGGTCGATGCTGTCGGTGTTCCGGGTTTCCTCGGTGAGCCCAAGATCGGACAGGGTCACGGCACCGGCGCCGCCATCGATGTTCAGAGCGGCCACGGTCAGGTCACCATCGGGCGTCCAGGCGGGGTTGAACTCGCCGCGCGAGACGCCGGTGCTGGGCGGACCAGCCTCGAGGGCGCTCACTGAGATGGCATCGCTGATGGCGCCGGTGGCGAGATCGAGCAGGCGGGCGACGATCATGGGAGTCGGCCCGCTCTCGGCGGCGGAGTACGCGAGCGCGGACCCGTCAGGGGAGATGCGCCAGTCGCGCGCGACCTGGTCGCTGAGGTGCGCGATCAGCGTCTCGCCGCTGCCATCCGGCGCGACGCGGTACAGGTCGGTACCAGCGGGGTTCAGCGTCGCGAAGTAGAACGTCGCCCCGTCCGGCGAGAAGGCGACGGGGAACGCGGCGGCGCTTCGCCACGATGTGATCGTCGTGCGCGAACCGTCGCGGCCCAGCAGGATCAGCTCGAACGCACCGGCCGGGTACTCGTCACACGAAAGGCCGGCGTTTTCGCAGCGGGTGTTCTTTCGGACGACGATGGCGTCGCTATCGGGCGACCATACGGGCGGGACGACGAGGTCGATGTCGTCCGCGAGCACGGCCACATCGCCGTCCGCCTCGACGATGCCGGCGATGGCGGGGGCGTCCGGGGCGGGCTTCTGCGTGTCCACCGGCAGGGCCGTGTAGGCGATCGCTTCGCCATCGGGCGAGAGCGCGGCGGTGATGCCGTACTCGGGCGCGTGGTCGATCGTGGCGATGACGTCGCGGTCGCCATGGACGTCGGCCGGGTCGATGGAGACGATGGTGTCGGAGGCGGTGCCGAACTCGCTCACGAGGAGGCGCTGGCCCGCGGACTGCAGGCGCTCGAACGCTGTCGGGGCATCGCCGGTGACGTTGCTGTAGGCGAACCAGCCGCCAGCCGCGGTCGCGGCGATAGCGCCGGTCACCAGCGCCGGTTTGGCGGCCGCGGCAAGCACGCGGACGATCAACATAGGCCGTGCACTCCCTGCCCTCAGTCCCCGCCCTCGCGGGCTTCTTCTGAGTCCAGCCTATCTTCGTCGCGCCGGTACCCCGCCTTAGACCGAGCGCTCTGCCTCGGGTTCGGTGGCGGTGGCATGCTCGCCACCGGTCCACCACGCCCGCTTGATGTGCCGGTACACGTACCAGCCCACGAGGATCACGATGATCGCCGCGATCGGATAGTCCGCCGGACGCATCCAGTTGCGGAGGTCTTCGTAGTTCTCACCAAGTTTATATCCGCCGTAGGCAAGGGGTACAGACCAGATGAACGCGCCCACGAAGGTGTAGGCCGTGAATTGCCAGACCGGCATGCGCGAGATCCCGGCCGGCAAGCTGATGAATGTACGGACAACCGGGAGCACCCGCGACCCGAAGACGGCCCAGTTGCCCCATCTCTTGAAGAAGCGATCGGCGAGATCGAGATCGTGGTGGGAGACCAGGAAATACTTCCCGTACTTTTCGGCGAAGGGGCGGCCGCCGTATGCACCGACGTAGTAGGCGATAAGGGAGCCAACCGTGTTGCCGATGGCGCCGAAGAAGCCGGCGAGGAGCACCCACTCGACGCCCCGGTCCTTCTCCTCGATGAGTTTCCAGCCCGCAATCGGCATGATGAGCTCGCTGGGAAGGGGGATGCAGGCGGATTCGACGGCCATCATGAAGATGACGCCGGGCCAGCCTATCGTGTTGTAGACACCCGTGATGAAGTCCAGCAGGACGTTTTCGATGCCGTGTAACAGGAGACCACCGCCCTACCGCACACGCCGCCTCCCGGTGTCGGACCACGATCGGCGGTCCCCGGCGGCCTTGGCGAGTCTAGCCAGTGCGCCGAAAAGGTGTCAATAGGCCGAACCTGAATATGGAGCCCGAGAGTCGAGGCTGCCCCACGAGCGTGGAAGAAGCCGGAGGCCCCGCTTCCTCCGGCTTCTCAACCATTCGACGTGCGATTCCCGCCCGCCGGTTGGTTCCAACAAGAGAGTAGGGGCGCACTGTTAACGCCGGATTATCGCGGATTAAGGGTGCGCCAACCGTCAGGCCCGTTCCGGCGTGAACCTGACGGGCATGTGCTTGATGCCGTTGATGAAGTTCGAGCGCAGCCGATCGACAGGGCCAGCCAGCTCGATGTCCGAGAGCCGCGGCAGCAGCTCTTCAAACATGCACTGGATCTCGAGCCGGGCGAGGCTGGCGCCGAGGCAGAAATGTGGCCCGCCACCGCCGAATGCCATGTGGGCGTTGGGCGAGCGCCCCACGTCGAACACGTGCGGCTGCTCGAAGACCGTGTCGTCGCGGTTGCCGCTGGGGTAGTACATGGCGACCTTGTCGCCCGCGCGGAGCAGGCGGCCGCCGACGGTGACGTCGCGCTGGAGCGTGCGACGGAAGTAGATCAGCGGCGAGACGTAGCGCAGGAACTCCTCGACCGCGGTCGGCATGAGGTTGGGGTCGGCGATGAGGCGTTGGCGCTGCTGAGGGTTCTCGATCAGCGCGAGCATGGCGCCGGAGATGAGGTTGCGGGTAGTCTCGTTGCCGGCGACGGCCAGGACGATGAAGAAGCCGTCGAAGTCCGCCTCGCTCAGCCGGTCGCCGTCGACCTCGGCCTGCATCAGCACGCTGACCAGGTCGCCGCGCGGGTTCGCCTTCCGATCCTGCGCCATGGCGTTCGCGTACATGAACATCTCGGTGGCGGCGATGCGGCCGTCCTCCGGCGATGTGTGGTATTCGGGGTCGTCGAAGCCGATCAGGCGGTTGCTCCAGTCGAAGATCTTCGCGTGATCCTCTTGATGCACGCCGATCATCTCGCAGATCACGGCGAGGGGCAGCCGCGCGGCGATATCGGTCACGAAGTCGCAGGAACCCTTCGACGCCACGCTGTCGACGATTTGTTTCGTAATCTGGCGTACGTGGGGCTCCAGTTGGCGCACCATCTTCGGCGTGAAACCCGTGGCCACGAGCTTGCGGTACTGCGTGTGCTTCGGGGGGTCCATGTTGATGAGGAGCGTGCGGATCATGGCGAGCGCGTCGTCGCCCAGGTCTTCGAGGTTCGTGCCGCCACGCGCCGACGAGAACAGCTCGTTGTCGGAGGAGACCTGCACGATGTCCTCGTACCCGAGCAACGCCCAGTAGCCCGGGCCCGCCGGCTCCGGCTGCCAGTGCACGGGGTCGTCGCGGCGCAACAGGTCGAAGGTGTCGTGCGGCATCGCACGCGCATAGGTGTCGGCGCTGTACAGGTCGGCCAGGGTGATCGTGGTCATCGTCGCTCCTCTGTTGTTCGTCCTGCCGTGTTGTCCCTCAGACGTTGCCTTGCTCGTTCAGGCGGTCAGCAGGCGGGCGACGGCCGCGCGCACGAACGAGCGCTGGCGGGCGATGGACGTCCCGCTCGCCGGGTCGTCGTCCATGACCGCGCTCAGCAGCGCCATGTCGCTGAAGTAGCCGAAGATCAGGTGGTACAGGCCCGCTGCAACATGCGGCAGCTCGTCGGGCGGCCACGCCCCCCGTGCGTCCTGCAGCAGCCGCACGCCTCCGTCGAACAACGGTTGCACCAGCCGCGCGACGATCTCGCGGGCGATTCCGCCCTCGTCCAGGGATGCGCGCTGGATCAGCCGGGCCAGGTGGGGATGCGCGACCAGGTAGTCGAAGGTGCGATCCAGGTAGGAGGCGAGCTGTTCGCCACGGGCCGTGCCGTCGGCCTCGCGGAGCGCGCCGGCGCGGGCGCTGTCGGTGATGACGGCGAGCAGCGACTCCACGCCGCGGCGCAGCACCGCCTCGTAGATGGACTGCTTGTTCTCGAAATAGTGGTAGAGGCTGGCCTGGTTCTTCAGGCCTACGTCCGCGGCGATCTCCCTGGTCGAGGCGCCGTCGAACCCCGCTTCGGCGAACCGCCGCTCGGCGGCGTCGAGGATCGCGTCGCGGGTTGTGGATTCAATCGAGGTTCCCGTCAGGGCAGCAGCCATGGCGGCGATCATACGCAAACAAGCGTTTGTTCGTCAACCTCCGCAGGGGTTTGGCGCGTTTTACGCGGCAGGCCGACGGCGGGTGGCACCGAGAGTCGCCGGCTCCGCCCGGGGGAGCTGGATGGCGCCGTTGGCCACCAGCCGCACCAGCGCCTGCACGACGCCCGGCTCGAACAAGGAGCCAGAACCGCGCTCGATCTCGGCTGGCGTGACCGCGAGCTACGAGCATGCCGTCGCGAGCGGTTTTCCCATCGCGTCCCGGCTGGGCGGGCGGCCAATGGGGGCTGACGGACTACCGGGGTCATCGACGCCGATGGGCTCTTACATCCGCGTCACGCCGCGCTGAGGAGAAGAACGCGAGCCGCGGGAAACGCTCGCTGGGGAGCTTGCCCGGTTGCCCTTTATGACAACGGATCGTTGCCAGAAGCGCGCCTCGATGGTATGATTTCGATCCCATGAGCAAGCCTCAGGGATAGCTTCACCGGCAAGGGGAGCCCCGCCGCCAGGATAAGTCCCGTACGGACTTCGTCTTCGGGCGGGTCGCAGCGCGCGCCGCATGGATGTGTGCGGAGCGGGGAGGTTGGTCGGCGTGCATGTAACCCCATCGGCGTGTGAAGCCCTCTCGAAGCTCCTCGCCCGGCGTACCACTCCCGACCGCTGTCTCAGACTCAACACCAACCTCGGCAAGTATCGGTTCATCGTCGACGAACCCATCGAGCACGACATTGTCTATCACTTCGAGGGACGGGTCGTGCTCGTCGTTTCTGAGACGGTTGCGCGCGACCTGTGGGGCATCACGGTCGATACTTCGCCGGTAGACGAGGGCAAGCAGAAGCTCATCTTCCGCAAGGCGAAGGCCGGGGAGCCGCTAGAAGCCGTCCGCGACGACGCGCCGATGGTCCCGCCAGAGTGGCGGGCGGAGCAGCACGCACAGCTTCTGACCGAGATCGCCGAGATCGGGCGGCAGATCCAATCGCTACGGGGATCGACGAAGAGCATGGTGCGCGACCAGCTTCAAACGCTGGAAGCGGCGCGGCAGCAGAAGTGGGACGCCATCCGCGCCATCTGGGCCGGAGACGGCGGATGGCATAAACTCAACGGCCTGGGCGCGCACGCCGCTGTGGAGCGGCCGACGACGAAACAACCGGCCTGAGGGCCGATCGCAGATCGGAGCGAACATGACGTCAGTAGACCTTCGCGATGGTGAGTCCGGCGAGCACCTGCTCACCCGCTTCCGACAGGCGGTCCAGCGCGACGGCATCCTGCGCGAGATCAAGCAGCGGCGGCACTTCATCCCGAAGAGCGAGCGCCGCCGCATCGCGATGGCGAAGGCCGCACGCCGCCGCCGCCGCGCGAAGCGCCCGGTGGTGTAAGAAGCTTCTTTCGGTTTGCAACAGACGAAGCGCCCGTCAGCGGGCGTTTTCTGTTGGCCTGTGACCCGACCGGGCAAAGTAGGCTAGCCGCATGCGCATCGGCATCATCGCTGACACGCACGGGTTCGTGGACCCGCGGCTGGTGAGGGCATTCCGCGGAGTCGACGCGATCATCCACGCGGGAGACGTCGGGGGGCGGCACGTCCTGGAGGCGCTGGGCGCGATGGCGCCGGTCCACGCCGTCTACGGCAACAATGATGAGAAGCGCGACATCCTGGGCCTGCCGCTTCGGGCGGACTTCGAGCTTGGGGGCGTGCGCTTTCACCTCGTGCACCAGTTGCCGCAGGCTTCCCCGGAGGCGGATGCGCAGGCCGTTGTGTTCGGCCATAGCCACAGGGCGCTGGTCGAGGATCGGGCGGGAGTGGTGTACGTGAACCCGGGAGCTGCCGGGCGGGCGGGCTTTCACCGCATCCAGACAGTGGCGATCATGCAGATCAAAAGGCGGCGGATCGCCGATGTCCGTATCGTCGAGCTGGGGCCCCGCGAACCAAGCCCGCGCGTCAAATGAAAGGGGCAGCCTCGACGCCTGTCCCAAACCCAACGACTAACGGTCGACAGACTAGATGTCCAGGTTCTTCACCTGGGTGGCGTGACCCTGGATCCACTTCTTCCGGGGCGCCACTTCGTCTCCCATCAGCGTCGAGAAGATCTCCTCCGCCTTCATCCCGTCCTCAATGCTCACGCGCAGCATCCTTCGCTGCTCGGGATCCATCGTCGTCTCCCACAGCTGCTCGGGGTTCATCTCACCCAGACCCTTGTACCGCTGGATGGTGGCCTTCTGCCCGTCCTTCACCTTGTTCGCCAGGAAGTTGTCCCGGTCCTGGTCGCTGTAGATCCACGTACCCTGGCGCCCGACCGCGATCCGGTACAGCGGCGGCTGCGCGATGTACAGGTAACCGCTGTCGATCAGGTCGCGCATATAGCGGAAGAAGAAAGTCAGCAGCAGCGTCCGGATGTGCGACCCGTCGACGTCGGCGTCGGCCATGATGATGACGCGGTGATACCGCAGCTTCGCCAGGTCCATCGTGTCGCCGAAGCCCGTCCCCAGCGCCGTGATCAGCGCCCGGATCTCCTCGTGGGCCAGCATCTTCTCCATGCGGGCCTTTTCGACGTTCAGGATCTTGCCCTTCAGCGGGAGGATCGCCTGGAAGCGGCGGTCGCGGCCGGTCTTGGCGGTGCCGCCGGCGCTGATGCCCTCCACGAGGTAGAGCTCGCACTGCTCGGGGTCGCGTTCGCTGCAGTCGGCCAGCTTCCCGGGCAGCATCGTGCCGTCGAGGAGGCCCTTGCGGACGACGAGGTCGCGCGCCTTGCGTGCGGCCTCGCGCGCGCGGGCGGCCATGATGCCCTTCTCGATGATGCGGCGGCCGTCCTGCGGGTGTTCCTCGAGGTACTGGGCCAGTCCTTCCGCCACAGCGGACTCGACGTGGGTCTTCACCTCAGCGTTGCCGAGACGGGTCTTCGTCTGGCCCTCGAACTGCGGCTCCGGAAGCTTGACGCTGATGACGGCGACCAGACCCTCGCGAACGTCGTCACCGCTGAGGTTCTGGTCGTCGTCCTTCAGGAACTTGTTCTTGCGGGCGTAGTCGTTGAGGACGCGGGTGAGGGCGCTGCGGAAGCCGGTGAGATGCGCGCCGCCATCGATTGTATTGATTGTATTGACGAAGCTGAACTCGACCTGGCTGAAGGCGTCGTTGTACTGGATGGCGCAATCGACCTGCGTCGTTTCTACGGTCCTCTCGATGTAGATAGGGCGGGGCGAGAGAGTGTTTCGGCCCTTGTTCACGTGGCGCACGAACGAGGCGACGCCGCCCTCGAAGCAAAAGTTCATCTCCCGCTCATGGCCCTCGCGACGGTCCAGGAACTGGATCCAGATGCCCTTGCTCAGGTAGGCCATCTCGCGGAAGCGCTGCAGCAAGAAGTCGTAGTCGTATTCGATTGAGTCGAAGATCTCGTCGTCCGCGAGCCACCCGGTGGTTGTGCCGGTGTGCTTCTGCTTCGGCTCCGGGGTGGTCTTCAGGGCGCCCTTTGGGTGTCCGCGCTCGTACTCCTGGCGGTAGATCTTGCCCTCCCTGCGGACCTCGACCCACATCTTGCTTGCCAGCGCGTTCACCACGGAGGCGCCGACGCCGTGCAGACCGCCCGAGACCTTGTAGGCTCCGCCGCCGAACTTACCGCCGGCGTGGAGGACAGTCATGATGGTCTCGAGGGCGGACTTGCCGGTGGTCTTGTGCTTGTCGACGGGGATGCCGCGACCGTTGTCGCGGACGGTGACCCAGCTGTCCTTCTCGATGACGATCTCGATCCGGCTGCAGAAGCCGGCCATGGCCTCATCGACGGAGTTGTCGACGATCTCGTACACGAGGTGGTGCAGGCCCCGCTGGTCGGTGGTGCCGATGTACATGCCGGGGCGGCGGCGGACCGCCTCCAGCCCCTCGAGAACCTGGATGTCGGAGGCCGTGTAGGAGCCGTTCTGCGTGCCGCGCGTCGTGGACCCGCGCTTCGCGGGCGCTTCCCTGGGTTTGCTCACCATTTGTGTCCGCGTCCTGTCATCGCTGCCCGTGGGCGCGGGCTGCGAGGCCCCCGCACGTCCGACTTAGCGGCTCAATTCTGCCTGTTCTCGATGGATCGAAAAGACCCGGCGCAACGTCCCGTTGGCGGGCCCTTGAAAGGCGACCAGAAGAAGCTTCCGCACCCTCATATTCTATCAGATCGCAGCGGCCTACGGATCGTCCCGTGGAGCCCGAAATTGGAGCCTTGTCGCCGCCGAAACTCGGCCCCAGAGGGTAACGCCTCTGCGCACAAAGAAGAGGCGGCGCGAGTGATCGCGCCGCCTCTCAGTCCTTATCCCCTGCCTCCTCCTCCACTTCCCCTAGGCCGTTACGGTGGGCAGGCAGGCGGCCCGGGTTTGCGCGGGGACCGGGCCGCCGTGCACCGCTGAACCTTGCTCCCCTCCAGTCAAGCGGCCAGCGCCTGCTCATGCTCCCGCGACGGCCGCGGGGGGTGGGGAATACGCGGCCCGGACACAGGCGCCGCCAGCCACGCGGGGGTGCCGCGCGGCTCATCGAAGCGCATCGTGTCCACGCGCACGAGAGCCTCACCGAGGATCGTCTCCGCGATGGTCGCGGCCGCCGCGTGATCGGAGCAGTGACTGAGCACCACCGCCGCGCAGTCGCCGGGATCGTCGGAGACGAAGGCGATCGAATGCATGCCGAGGGCCCAGAGCTGGAGCTCGCGGCGATCAATTGCGGCGCGGATCTCCGTTTCGCCCATCATGCATCGATGCCACGTCAGGAGTGAAATAAACGTCGCCATACCCGTACCCCATCAGTCACCCATCCCCGACCTCGTTCTCGGCAGGGTCCGCCGGGAAGGTGTTATGGGAGTGCTAATTGGCCGTCATTGCGATGCGTATGACACGAAGCGGGGCGCGTTGGGTATCGTCGCAGGACGGTTTTGTTACGGGCTCCTCCGGCGGGGCGGCCTGCCCGGGATTCGGGTATCGCGCGAAGCGGGGTCGCTTCCCCACACCTTCGGCGGCAGTAGACTGCGTGCCATGCGGATGGAAGTGAATGGCGTACGGATCTTCTTCGACGTGGAGGGGGCGAAGTTTGTGCCCGACGGGCCGCGCATGCGGGAGCAGCCGACGCTGATCCTGCTGCACGGCGGGCCGGGCATGGACCACTCGGGGTACAAGCCGGCGTTCTCGCGGTTCACGGACATCGCGCAGGTCATCTACATCGACCACCGGGGCAACGGGCGCAGCGACCGGCAGCCCGCCGCGCAGTGGACGCTGGCGCAGTGGGGCGACGATCTGTTCGAGTTCTGCCGGGCGCTGGAGATCGAGAAGCCCGTCGTGATGGGCAACTCGTTCGGCGGCTTCGTGGCGATCGCGTACGCGACGCGGCACCCGGAGCATCCGGGCAAGCTCATCCTTTCGAGCACGGCGGCGCAGGGGCAGGCGCACGTCGAGCGCAGCGTCGAGCTGTTCGAGCGCGGTGGCGGGCCGGAGATCGCGGCGATGGCGCGGCACGCGCTGACTGTCGGGTACGACTCACCCGAATTCACGATGAAGTGGATGACGGAGGCGATGCCCTTCTACAACACCGTCGCGAAGCCCGACCCTGACGCGCGCGCCCGCAGCGTGATGAGCGGCAAGGTGCTCATGGACTTTCTCGGTCCCGGGGGTGAAGGGCTGTCGTTCGACATGCTGGCGGACCTGGCGAAGGTGCAGTGCCCGACGCTGGTGCTGGGCGGCGAGGGCGACCCGATCACGCCGATCGAGTCGTCGGAGGACATCGCGCGGGCGTTGCCGCGGCACCTGGTGCGGTTCGAGCGCTTCGCGGGTGCGGGGCACGGCGTCTTTCGGGACGATCCGCGCGGCTTGACTGCTTCCGCAACCGGAAGGCGTGCGAAGCGGTACTTCCCGCGCTGATCGCCCGGGACGAGTGCAACAGCCTCATGAGGCCAAGGAGTGTCGGGTAGATAGGGATTTCGCCCGATGAACTTCGTCACGGTGTCGCGTACGGCCGCATACTTTCGAACTGCTACTTCGAACGCTAGCCGGGACTGATAAAGGGCGGTTGCGGCCTCAATGGTGGCGGCTTCTTCCTTAGCGAGCTCCTCTAGCAAGCCCTGAGCGATGGCTTCGTTGCGTGTACTCACGAGGTTACTCCCTTTGTCTTTTGAGACATTCTGACGTTGCCGACAGACCAATGTCAACCGTTTCGTGGTGCAAAGTGCCTACATACTGATCATAAGTCGCGCCAAAGGGTGCCTTGAAAGTGGGCAAGCAGCAGGCTCCTGGGCTGCGAAACGACGGAGGCCGCGAGAGCGGCTGGTGTCCCCGAGTCACCGAGCCGACGACGAGCCGTTCACCAACACGCTCACGTTTCGTGACCAAAGCCCTCTTCCGGAATCTCACCCAATGTGATCTCGCCCGCTTGGAGATCGTCCTCCCTGTCCACTACGCTCGCCCGTGCCGCGGACCGTCGCCAATGGACCGCGCGATAGGAGAGAGCCGCCCTCGCCGAAAAGACGGAAAACTGCCGGCCAATTGAATCGAGCGGACAGCCTTGGAGCCGGAGGTACCCATCAGCGACCCACAACCACCGAATCTGATACAACACGGGCGGCGGATGACAGGAGTGTCCCACTGCGGTTCGTGACGACACGGAAGGTCGACCGGAGGCAGTTCCTGGCGGGGTTGGCCGCCACAGGGGGGTTGCTCGCCCTCCGCTGCGGGGATAGCGGCGCCAGCGCCCTCGACGTGCGCGGCGGGGCGGTGGCGCGGGAGAGCGCGCTGGCCGGCGACGACGGGTGGCGCATCGACGGTCAACCTGCCCTGAAGGGCGAGATCGCGGCGTACTGCGACCACGCCAGCGTTCAGCGCGGCGAGACCATCGGCCTCCACGTCAGCACCAAGCTCGAGGGGGCGCGCTTCGACGCCGACGTGTACCGCATGGGGTGGTACGGCGGTGCGGGCGGGCGGCTGGTGAAGTCGTACAAAAACGTCGAGGGGCAGGCGCAGGGGCGGTGGGACGCGCTGCGCAGCCTGGAGGAGTGCCGCGCGTGCAGCGTGGAGCCCGAGACGTTCCTCATCGAGTGCAACTGGAAGCGGTCCGTGCAGATCAAGACGGGCGGCGACTGGGCGCCCGGCTACTACATCGTGAAGCTGCACGAGCTGAAGTCGGACACGTACATCTACGCCATCTTCGTGGTGCGGGACGACAACGCGTCGTCGCCGATTATCGTGCAGGCGTCGACGAACACGTGGCAGGCGTACAACGTGTGGGGCGACGCGAGCCTCTACGGCTCCTTCGGCGCGAACCGCCGCTACAGCGAGAAAGAGCGGCGGGCGTACCGGGTCTCGTACGACCGGCCGTACGACCCGACGCTGAACAACCAGCCGATGTACGGGGCGGGCGAGTTCTTCCGGTGGGAGTACAACTTCGTGCGGTGGGCGGAGTCGCAGGGGTACGACATGACGTACACGACGAACGTCGACGTGCACCTGCGGGGCGAGGGGCTGCAGCGGCACCGGCTGTTCGTATCGCTGGGGCACGACGAGTACTGGACGAAGCAGCAGTTCGATGCGGTGGAGGCGGCGCGGGACGCGGGGGTGAACCTGGCGTTCTTCAGCGGCAACGAGTGCTACTGGCAAAGCCGCCTCGAGGACGCGACGAAGGACGGGAAGGAGCGCGTGCTGACGTGCTACAAGGACGCATCGCTGGACCCGCTGGCGCGCGAGCGTCCGCAGGAGGCGACGGTGCTGTTCGCGTCGGCGCCGGTGAACCGGCCGCAGAGCATGCTCACCGGGCTGAAGTACGGGTCGAACGCGACGCCGGAGTACCAGCCGTGGCGGCCGGCCAACGTCGACCACTGGATCTTCAAGGACACGGAGATCACGGAGGGGGACTCGTTTCCGGGGATCGTGGGGTACGAGTACGACCACATGGCACCGCCGGACGAGCGGCCGGAGGGGCTGGTGCCTGTGGGCGCGTCGCCGGTCGACGGGTTTATCGGCAGCGACACGGCGGCGTCATCGATCTACAAGGCGGAGAGCGGGGCGGCGGTGTTCAACGCGGGGACGTTCGCGTGGAGCTGGGGGCTGGACGACTACGGTCACGAGGAGCGGGGGGCGTTCTCGGACGCGCGGCTGCGGAAGCTGACGGCGAACATCATCGAGCGGCTGAGCCAGCCTCGGACGGTGCCGGTGCCGGGGTAGGGGCTGGATGTTGGAAGTTGGATGTTGGATGTTGGAGGCGGGGGAGATCCTGGTGTCAGACGTGGTGCGGGGGATGGCGCGGTCGTCGGCGGGGGTGGCGTTTGAGGATCGGGGGGAGGAGGAGATGAAGGGGGTGGGGGAGCCGGTGCGGGTGTATGCGGTGCGAGGATCCTAATGGGTGGCGATCAGCTCAGTTCGATGCAGCTGGCGATTCGATACGCGACGACGGCCGACGGTGTGAGCATCGCCTGGGGTGAAGCCGGCGAAGGCCCTGCGCTTCTGCACTTCCAGTCAACCCCGTTCTCGCACGTGCAGGAGGCATTTGCGCTTGGAGGAGAGGGTTACCGCGGGCTGGCTCGTTCCTTTCGCTTGATCATGTTTGACGCTCGCGGCACCGGCCACTCGGAGCGAGATGTAGAAGAGGTGTCGGCCGCTACGTTACTTGCGGACGCGGAGGCGGTTATCGCGGCTGCAAAGCTTGATCGCTTTCTGGTCGTCACCGACGCGGGTTCGTTGGCGTTATCGACAGCTCTTCAACTTGCGGTCGCATTGCCTGAACAGATCACACACTTGATCTGCACAGATCCGGTACAGAGCGTGAGTGAGCTGCACGATACGGCGTACGGCAGGATTGGACCGGGGCTGGCTGAGGCGGACTGGGATGTCTACGTGCAGACGATGTTTCGCGTGCTCGCCGGTTTCGACCACGCAGAGAGCACCTGGGTCGATCCCTTTGCGAAGGCCGCAGCCAAATGGGTGGATCCCAGCGTCGGTCTTCAATACACGAGATTCTCGCAAACAATCGACGTACGTGGTCTTCTTGCGGACATCTCGCAGCCAACGCTTGTACTCAAGAGCGATCAGACGATCGTCCCGGCTCGGGCGTGCCAACGGTTCGCGGCTGCGATCCCGGGGGCGCAATTCCGCGAGTACTCGGATCCGAACTTCGAGCAGTGGCCCGAGCTGATACGCGCGTTCGTGGGCGTGGCCTTGCCGCGACCAACGCAGACCGCGTCCGCTGCGTCAGGCACGGCGGTGATCTTGTTCACCGACATTGTGGAGTCGACGGAGCTGACGGAACGCATGGGCGATGCCCGTTTTCGCACAGCATCAAGCGCTTTGGATGCCGGACTGCGGTCGGCGATCCGGGAAGCGGGAGGCTTGGCGGTGGAGGGGAAGCTGCTGGGGGATGGGGTGCTGGCGACGTTTGGGTCGGCGGCGCAGGCGATCGATGGGGCGCGGCGGTGCCTGGCGCTGTCGGCGGCGTCGGAGCTGGGCCTGCACATCGGCCTCCACGCCGGCGACGTCATCCGCGAGGAGAACAACGTCTTCGGCGGCGCCGTCAACATCGCTGCGCGGATCTGCGGGCTGTCGGCGCCGGGCGAGATCCTCGTGTCGGACGTGGTGCGGGGGATGGCGCGGTCGTCGGCTGGGGTGGTGTTTGAGGATCGGGGGGAGCAGGAGATGAAGGGGGTGGGGGAGGCTGTGCGGGTGTATGCGGTGCGAGGAGCAGCATGAGCGCCGAGCCGCAGATTCGGTACACGAAGACGTCCGACGGCGTCAGCATTGCCTACTTCGTCGTGGGTGAAGGCCCGCCCATCGTGGTAGCCGGAGGCGGTTTCGGCTATCCCCATGTCCAGTTGGCCTGGCAAATCCGTGCACTTATGGGTGCATTCGACGCTCTTCTCGCCGATCATTCGATGATCTTCTACGACATCCGCGGGACGGGCTCGTCGGAGCGGGATATCGTCGCGTTCGACGCCGAATCTCTCACGCTCGATCTCGCCGCTATCATCGATGCTCAGCCGATGACCCCCGTTATTCTGCTAGCGAGCGGCCACGGCGGCCCAACTGCGATCAAGTTCGCCGCTCAGCATCCTGAGCGCGTCTCGCGCCTCATTCTCTGGACCGCGTTTGCTGATGCCGCCAGTCACTTTTCCTCCGACGAAGGGGCCGTCGCTCAGACCTTCATGGATCTGATCTCCTCGAGCGTCTCAGCGTTCGCGAGGAGTGCCGCGCGGTCCCTCGTTGCGCGCGGCGAGGACGAGGTCGAGCGCGGGGTTGCCCGATACTGGAGAGAGGGTACGTCCGTGGGGGCAGCAGGACTGTACTACCCCGTCCTCATACAAGACGACGCGATTGACGCGTTGGCGCGAGTCACCGTGCCAACGTTGGTGCTGCATCCGGCACGGGAAACGTACATATCTACACAAACGGCCCGTCAGCTCGCGATGGGGATTCCTGGCGCGCAACTCTCGTTCATCGATGGCGCGGGTGTCATCCCGGCGTACGGCGACGTGCCGGAAGGCGTGCGCGCGATTCGGTCGTTCCTCGGCCTTGATGACACTCCGGCACCCGAAGTCGGACGCACGCTTTCGGGCGGCACGCGCACGGTGCTGTTCACCGATATCGTCGGCCACACGGAGATGATGCAGCGGCTCGGTGACGCGAAGGGACGGGATGTGCTGCGGGAGCACGAGCGCATCACGCGGGAGACGCTGAAGGCGCACGGCGGCGCTGAGGTGAAGACGATGGGCGACGGGTTCATGGCTTCGTTCGGGAGCGTCACGTCGGCGATGGAGTGCGCGATTGCGCTGCAGCGGGCGTTTGCGGCACACACGGAGTCGATGCCGGAGCCGCTGCAGGTGCGCGTCGGGCTGAATGCGGGGGAGCCGATCGAGGAGGACGGGGATTTGTTTGGGGCGACGGTGATCCTGGCGTCGCGGATCTGCGGGATGGCGGGGGCGGGGGAGATCCTGGTGCCGAAGACGGTGCGGGGGTTGTTGTCGGGGAAGGGGTTTGTATTCGGGGAGCGGGGGGAGTTCGTGCCGAAGGGGTTTGATGAGGGGGTGCGGGTGTGGGAAGTGCAGTGGGAACTGGACGCCGATGGCTGAGCCGCAGATCCGGTTTGTGAAGACCGCCGACGACGTGAACATTGCGTACTTCGCGATGGGTGAGGGTGTGCCCTACGTCCGCATGCCGAGCGTGCCGATTGATCACGTCCAGCTGCAGTACTCGACGTTTGGCCGGGGCTATGCGTCGGCGATCGCGGCGCGCTTGAAGCTGGTCTGCTACGACGGGCGTGGGAGCGGGATGTCCGATCGCGATATCCGAGACTTCTCGATGGAGACGTTCCTCGAGGATCTGCGGAGCGTCGTGGACGGCCTGGGGCTCGACCAATTTGTGCTCGAAGCCCCGTACCAGATGACGCCGGTCGCGCTGACGTTCGCGGCGATGCACCCGGAGCGCGTGAGCCACCTGATCGTGCGATCGGGGGTAGCACGGAATCGCGACCTGTGGACCCGGCGGGCGGCGAGCACACACGACATGCTGACCAATGCGCCGGACGTGTACAGGGCGGCGATCGCGGGGATGTCGTTTGCACAGTCGAGCGTGGACGAGTACGGGGCCTTCATGGCGCAGTGCGCTGATGAACACGTGGCGAAGCGCATGTACGACGCCCATGGGACGTTAGACGCAACCGCGAGTCTCGGCGACATCCGCGCGACGACGCTGGTCACCCTGGAAGCGGACGACCAGATCTTTCGGCGAGACAGCATCACGAAACTGGCGGCAAGCATCGGGGCACGGCTGGCTGTGATCACGCCACCGAGGGGAACGTTGAGCGAGTGGGCGGCGTGCACTGTGCCGACGATCCTGGGGTTCCTCGAGGAGCAGGGGGTGATCGAGGCGGGGCGGGAGGACCTCTCCCCCGGCCCCTCCCCTAAAGGGGAGGGGAGCAGAGGTGCGGTGCAGACGGTGTTGTTTACGGACATCGTGGGGCACACGGAGATGATGTCGCGGCTGGGGGATGCGCGGGGGCGGGAGGTGCTGCGGGAGCACGAGCGGATCACGCGGGAGACGCTGGCGGCGCACGGCGGGGCGGAGGTGAAGACGATGGGGGACGGGTTCATGGCGTCGTTCGGCAGCGTGACGTCGGCGATGGAGTGCGCGATTGCGCTCCAGCGCGCCTTCGCCGCGCACACGGAGTCGATGCCCGAACCGTTGCATGTGCGTGTCGGGCTGAATGCCGGCGAGCCGATCGAGGAAGACGGGGATCTGTTTGGGGCGACGGTGATCCTCGCTTCGCGGATCGCGGCGAAGGCGGGGGCTGGGGAGATCCTGGTGCCGGATACGGTGCGGGGGTTGTTGTCCGGGAAGGGGTTTGTGTTCGGGGACCGCGGGGAGTTCGTGCCGAAGGGGTTCGATGAGGGCGTGCGGCTGTACGAAGTGCGGTGGCAGGCGTAACCGCTGGGCGGTCTTCCGCGCCACAGATTCTGCCATCGAACCGGAGGAACCAGACCCGTCGATACGCTATACCTGCACCGTGACGAACGCATTTGTGCAGAGCATGGCCCGTAACTTTGAGGATGCCCTCCGGCTGATGGAGGCGGCGCTGTCGGACTGCCCCGACGGCTTGTGGGAGACGGACTTGTGGCCGGACGCAGCGCCCACGGGTCCGGGCCCGCACGGAGGATTGCACGGTTCAGCCCCGTGGTTCCTGGCCTACCACGCCCTGTTTTGCCTCGACTACGACCTCGCCGGCGAGTTTGAGCCGTGGAAGCCGCCGCAACCCTTTGACGAGAACACCTGGTCCTTTCCCAACCGCATGTTCGCCAAGGCAGAACTACTCGGTTACATCGACCACTGCCGCGGGAGGGTGCGCCGAACGCTCGACGCGCTCACCGAGGACGCCGCGGCACGGCCGCTCCCGAGCACCCATCGGTACCACGGCACGCCGTTCGGGGTGAATGTCGGCAGCATTCCGCTGCACGTCGTCGAGCACGCGTCGCAGATCCGCCAATTCCTCACCGCTGCCGAAGTCAAGCCGCAACCGCGCCGGTAACGAAGGCGATGGACTGCGCCATCGCACTCCAGCGCGCGTTTGCAGCCCACGAGGTCGAGCGGCTTCAAGTGCGCGTCGCCCTGAGCGCTGGCGAAGGCGTGCGATAGACTGCGCATAGTGATCGATGTACCACAGCAGGTGCGCAACGCGGCGCTCGCCACGGGGAACAGTGCTTGGCTCGACGAACTGCCGGCGCTGGTGGCAAGCCTCGAGGCTGACTGGTCGATCACCGTCGGCCGCACGTTGACAGGTGGCCACGAAGCGTTCGTCGCGGAGGCGACCGGCGCCGACGGCACGTCCTGCGTGCTGAAAGTGCTCGTGCCTCGCGCGGACGAAGTCGGGCAATACGAGATCACGGCGTTGCGACTGGCCAACGGCGATGGATGCGTGTTGCTTCTCCGCGATGACGCGGCGCGCGGCGCGATGCTGCTGGAGCGGCTGGGCCGCTCGCTGTTCGAGCTTCGGCTCCCGCTGCCGCAGCGGCTGGAGATCTTGTGCGTCACGGCGATGGCTGTCTGGCGTCCAGCGCGCGGCTCCGGCCTGCCGACGGGGGCAGAGAAGGGACGCTGGCTCATCGCTTTCATCACGTCGATATGGGAGGAGCTGGATCGGCCCTGTTCAGAGCGGGCGGTCGCTTACGCGCTGGCGTGCGCGGAACGCCGCATCGGCGCGCACGACGACGAACGCTCGGTGCTCGTACACGGCGACGTCCATCAATTGAACGCGCTCGAAGCCGGCGCCGGGTTCAAGCTCGTCGACCCGGACGGCCTGCTCGCCGAGGCCGAGTACGACATGGGCATCCTCATGCGCGGAGACCCAGCGGAGCTGATGCACGGCGACCCGTACGATCGCGCGCGCTGGCTCGCCGCCCGCACCGGCCTCGATGCGACGGCGATCTGGGAGTGGGGCGTCGTCGAGCGCGTATCGACGGGGCTTTGGTGCACGAAGCTCGACATGCAGTCCCTTGCACGAGAGACGCTCGCGGTCGCGGAGCGGGTCGCGGAGTAATGGACCGTTACTTTCGCGTGCCAGACGTCGCCGACGGCGCTCTGAACGGGCTGCTGGTCGACTGTCCGGTCTTCTTCATCCGCCGCACGTCGTTGAGCACGCCTCCCAGATCCGCCAGTCCCGCACCGCCGCCCGCGTCAAGCCGCAACCGCGCCGGTAACGCAGGCGAGGGATCGCGGCATCGCACTTCAGCGCGCGTTTTGCAGACCACGAGGGCGAGCGGCTTCAATCGCGCGTTGGCCTGAACGCTGGCGAAGGCGTTCGGTAGAGTGCGCAGGGCGCGCCCTTCGAGATCTCCTGGCGCAGAGCGGCGAGGGCAAGGGGAAGATGCAGGCATCAGAGGTTTCGCGTGCGGTGGCCGCGGCCATCTCCATCGCCTCAGCACTTGGCCTGAAATCGACGAACGCGATCGTCCTTCAAAACTCGAACAAGCTCGCTCTGCGCCTGCTGCCCTGTGACGTCTTTGCCCGAGTGGCATATGTAGGGCAGGAGGTCGCACAGCTTGAGGTCGAGCTCGCTCAACGGCTCGCCGAAACGGAGAGCCCTGTGGCTGCTCTTGAGCCTCGAGTGGAGCCGCGCGTCCACGAACGTGACGGCTTCGTGGTCACGCTGTGGACCTACTACGAACCTGTGGCAATTGGAGAGGTCTCGCCAGCCGACTACGCGAATGCGCTCGCGCGGCTGCATGCCGGCATGCGGAAGATCGATGTCACGACGCCGCACTTCACGGATCGAGTCGCGGAGGCTCAACAACTCGTTGCGAACCGCGAACGCACTCCGGCGCTCACCGACGCGGACCGGGAGCTTCTCGACAACACGTTACGAAGCCTGAGACGAACGATCGGCGACCGCAGCGCCGCCGAGCAACTGCTGCACGGCGAGCCGCACCCGGGCAACGTGCTCAGCACGAAGGACGGGCTGCTGTTCATAGACCTCGAGACGTGTTGCTGTGGGCCTATCGAATTCGACGTCGCCCACGTGCCCGAAGAGGTCAGCGAGCGCTATCCGGGCGCTGATCAAGAACTGCTCGGCCAGTGCCGGGGCCTCGTGCTTGCGATGGTCGCGGCGTGGCGCTGGGATCCAGACGATCAGTTCCCGAACGGGCAACGAGCAGCGCGCCAACTCCTCAGCGTCCTACGCGAGGGTCCACCGTGGCCGTCGCTCGACGTCCTGTCTCGCCGATTCGAGTAGCGTCCGGTTGTTGATCGAGCGCTGCCTGTATCCCGGGAGCATGATCTCATCTGGCGGTCCGTTGCCCAGCGGGCACGACCAGGAGATTCATCCGCAATGCGCGCGAGCTCCGACCTCTCGCACATTCGGGTTGACCACCAGATACGTCCTAACCAGCTTCAGGACTTCTCATCGGATGGTCGCAGGTTCGTCAGGCCGTCGAACCGATGTCGAATGGCCTGAAGTTTTCGAACGGCGGCTCTATGGGAGGATCGGGTAAGCGGAAGGCCCTAAGTCGCGTTGGATCGCTGGTGGGTTGAGACTGCCACCCGGTGTTGACTTCGAAGTAGCGCACCGCAGCGGCTACCGACGGCCACTGACAGTCGTCGAGAACGATCAGTCCGCCTGGACGAACGAGTTCGCGCAGAAAATACAGGTCGACGAAGACATTGTGGAAGGTGTGGCTGCCATCTACGAACGCAGCATCGGCGACTACGCCATCGGTCAGCAGCCGCGGGAGCGCCAGCTGGGATCGTTCGGCCACGAGGGTGCAACGATCCCCGAGACCCGCGGATACGATCGCCTCCCAGCCAACGTTCTGGAACCGGTCCTGGTAGGCGTCGATGATCACGTGCTTTGTGTCCTGCTGGTCCTGCCCTACCAGGGCCTCCGCAATGGCCAGCGCCGAGCTGCCATAGGCCAGACCGATCTCGATGACCACGCGGGCCCGCGCTTCGACAAGCAAGTCGCGAAGAGCATCGCAGTCCTGGTTGGGGAGAGCCACGCGCTCGAAGTCACCCTCTGCCCTGAGGCGCGGCGGCCCAGTCTCGGCCAGCAGCCGGCGCGCATTCTTGACGGTTGCCAGAAGTTCTCGATCAGGTGGCATCGTCAAATCATCGCTGACCGGAAGGCTGCCCGTCCACTACGACCCGACGTCTGAACGCTGGACGCTCTACTGGAGTGATCGGCATGGTCGACGGCTGCGCTTCGAGGGGAGAGGCCCGGCCGCCGATATCCGCCCGGCCGAGTTGCGACAAGACAGTCCACTGCCGCCGAGCATCGGGCGGAGCTGTCTTCCCGGCGATGACGCACGGCGCGCCGGCGTTTGTCGCTTCCCACATGGCAGTTCGCACTTCTCATGTGGGACGGTGGCGCTGGCGCATCAGATGATGTCGGTGTCGGCGGCAAGATTCTTCCCGGGGCGGGACAGCGTCACTGCGCTCGGAATCGTACATGGGGGCTTGCGCCCCGCACACAAGAGGATGAAAAGTGCGCGAGTTCACGCCTTGGATGCAATAGGGCGAGTCAACGACTCGCCCCTACAGGGATCGACCGATCGCATTGCCAGGCCAGCGACTTTCAAGGCAATGATGCACGGCGCGCCGGCGTTTGTCGCTTCCCACTTCCCGCGTCTACTAGTGGGCACGGGACCAGTGGGGGTCGGAGTCTTTGGCGGGGTCGGTGGTGACGCGGCGGACGCCGGTGCCGTCGGCGTTCATGACGTAGATCTCGTGGTTACCGTCGCGGTCGGACTCGAAGAGGATCTGCTTGCCGTCAGGCGACCAGTGGGGGTAGGTGTCGAGCGCGTCGTTGTCGGTGAGGTTGATCACGTTCTCGCCGGAGATGTCCTGGACGTAGATCTCGACGTCGCCGTCCACGGGTGAGGTGTACAGCAGCTTCTTGCCGTCCGGTGAGACTTTGCCGCCGACGGCGCGGCCGGCTTCGTCTCCGGTGAGGCGCGTCGCCTCGCCGGTTTCCAGGTCGACGCGGTAGATCGAGAAGCCGGAGCCGCCGCCGCGCTCGAAGACGACGCTCTTGTTGTCGTGAGTGAAGGCGGGGGTGCTGTCCCAGGTATCGGGGGTGTCGGTGACCTGGCGCTCTTCTCCGGTGACGGGGTCGATGATCCAGACATCGGCGTCCATCTTGCCGGTGGTGTCGCTGGAGCGCTGGAAGACGATGCTCTTGCCGTCGTACGACCAGTGAGCGTAGTCGTCGACGACGGTGCCGCTGATCCTGTCTGCGCTGAAGGTGAGGCGGCGCACATCCGTGCCGTCGGCATTCATGAGGAAGAGCTGGGCATTGTTACCGGTCGCGCGCTGGGAGGCGAAGACGATGGTGGCGCCGTCGGGGGAGATGTCGCCCTCGTAGTCGCGGCCGGGCTCGTTGGTGAGCTGACGCAGGCCGGTGCCGTCGAGCTTGGCGATGTAGACGTCATCGTCGCCGTCGCGGTTGGAGTAGAAGACGACGCCGGCCGGCGGGGGCGGGCCGCCGTCGCCGTTGCAGGCGGGCGCGGCGAGCAGCGGCAGTCCGCCGATCAGGAGCAGGAGCGTCGTGAGGGCGCGGGGCGGGAGTGTATGCAACGGAGTCACCTCTGTGGGCGCGCGGTGTGACGCGCGAGGGGGGTCGGCGGCATGGTACTTCGTGGGGGACGTTGGATCACGGAGGGAGGGCGGAGGACGGAGGAATGGGACTTTGGGGGTCTTGACTTGGTTCAACTGCTGAGTAGCGTGGAGGCTATGGAACGCCCTCGAGGGAAGAGGCATCTCATCGCGATGTTCGGGGCCGCGATCGCGCTCGGGCTAGCTGTCGCGTCTTCGGCGTGCGACGACGGTGGGCTATGCTAGAGCACTACGCAGGATCACCGGGAGATCGGAGCGCCTAGCTTCATGCGTGTCCCGCAAACTATTCGTGATTCCGTCGTCTACATCTACGACACGACTGGTCTGCTTGGGACTGGATTTCTGGTCGGCGTTCCGCTGGATGAAGGTTCTGATCGCGTTTTTCTTTACGTCATTACGGCCAAGCACTTAGTTGACTACAGCTCCTCGGTCATCGTCAGCCTCAATGGACGTTCGGGTGAGGCAATTAAGATTGCTACCGAAAAGGCCAATTGGTGGTTTTCGGCGAACGCGGCCGCCGATGTTGCCATTGCCTTTCTGCCGGGCAATGCCGATGCTTTTTCTCCCACCTGTGTTCGTTTCGATCAACTCGGTGACGATGAGTGGATGGCGCAACGTGATGTAGGGCCCGGCGATGAAGTGATATTCACGGGGCTACTTCAAGGGCTGCCAGGTAAGGACCGCAATCGCCCAATCATCCGGTTCGGTCAAATTGCGATGATGAACGAAGAACTCATTCCGCAGGAAACTATAGGTGGTGATGTTCAAGACATTGACGCGATCATGGTAGAGGCACGATCCTGGGGCGGGCACAGCGGTGCTCCGGCATACGTCGTGTTTTCCCCAACTCGATACATGGGAACACTGGAACTAGTGAAGCAGCCCGTAGTAAAGCCTCGCACGGCTTGGGCGTTACTCGGTCTGGTCGCAGGCCATTGGGAATTGCCAGCAAGAATACGTTTACGCAACCAGCCGAGAGGGGATAATCGCGATAGGGAACGTGACGCTCTTGTTAACGCGGGAATTGCCTTGGTTGTTCCTGCGCAGCACATTGTCGATCTGCTTATGAGGGACGACGTTTTGGAGCATCGCGAGCGTATGCGAAGGCAAGAGAGCGATTTACGCCCGGTTGCAGTACAGGACAGCATTCAAGAGCCGCGCGAGCAGGGCCTGACGCAGGCTGAATTTCGGAAAGCCTTGCGCCGCGTCAGTCGCAAGCAGTCTTCAAGGCCCGCGCGAAGCAAACGAAGAAGGCGGTAAGCCTTCGTCACTCAGCCGAGCATTCCGACGATCATCGACGTCTCATCCATGATGTGGTTGTAACGGTAGGTGTACTCGTCTAGATACGCGACGTTGGTCACGCTAACGCGCGTGGAGCGGGTGGTGGCGTCTCTGCGAGATGCTATCTCCTTCGGCGACTGCTGTCGCAGCGGCTCAGAATGACAGGCCGCCTCACGCTTCTCGCTTCTCACGTCGCACTTCTCACATCTCACTCCTCACACCACCAGGCGAGGGCGGCGAGGCCGGGGCCGGTGTGGACGCCCATGACCTGGGTGAACTCGGTGGCGTAGGACTCGACGATGTCGGCTGTGCGCTCGGCTGCGGCGAGGAGGTAGGCGGCGTCGGCGGGGACGTTGGCGTGGTGGACGGCGAGGTGGACGCGGCGGCCGGCGACGGATTCGGCGAAGATGGCGGCCATGCGGTCGAGGGCCTTCGGGCGGGTGCGGGTGCGGGCGACGAGCTTGATGTCGGAGGCGCTGAAGCGAACAACGGGCTTCACCTGGAGGACGCCGGCGGCCCAGGCGGCGACCCGGGGGACGCGGCCGCTGCGGGCTAGGTAGGTGAGGGTGTCGAGCATGGCGAGGAGGGTGACGCGGCCGGTCATCTCCTCGGCGCAGGCGACCGCTTCGTCGATCGTGCTGCCACGCTGCGCGGCGCGCGCGGCCTCGAGGACGACGAAGCCCTGGGCCATGGCGGCGTTGCGGGAGTCCATGAGGCGGATGTCGAGGGCGGGGGACTCGGCGTGGACGGCGTCGATGGCGGCGCGGGCGGAGTCGTACATGGCGCTGAACTGGGCGGAGACGGTGATGACGAGGACGGTGTCGGCGCGGCGGGCGGCGCGGCCGATGGCCTCGATGTACATGCCGGGCGAGGGGGCGGCGGTGGTGGGGCGGTCGGTGGAGGTGCGGAGGCGGTCGTAGAACTCGGCGGTGTCGGTGGTGAGTGAGTCGGCGTAGGTGCGGCCGCCGAAGATGATGTGGACGGGGACGATTTCGATGCCGTGGCCGGCGGCGACGTCGAGGGGGATGCAGGCGGTGCTGTCGGTGACGATGGCGACTGGTCGTTGGGGGTTGGTCGTTGGGGGTTGGGGGTCGAGCACTGGCGGGGAACCTCCGGGGGTGGATTGGCGTCGTATGATACGCACGATGGACCGGGCATACCCCAGAGAGGCAGTTACCCGCGGGCTCAAAGCATGAAGGTGTATGTCGATCTCACTTGGCCTGCAGCGATCGCTGGGTCAATCGTGTTGGTGCTGGTTGGGTTGTACTTTGGTCTGTACCTTCTCGCAACGCTGGCACTGTCCGGTGACGGCCAGAGCCACCTGAAGTACGAGTTCGCGACTGATGATCCCGCGGCAGTGATCCCGGTGGAGTTTGACACCAGCGAGCTGCACACGCGGCTGGACGCGACCGGGCACGCGCATGGAGTGATGACGACGCTGCGGGTACCGGCGGGAAGCGTTGATGTGAAGCTGGACGACGACTGCCGGCTGGCGCGTATCACGATCGAGGATTCGGAAGAAACGCACGCCCTACGGGTGTTGGGCCTCGATGCGTCGGGGGAGTGTGAGGACACGTCGAGCAGGGAGTCGCTGTTGGCGATGGTGAATGAGGAGCTGGTGGCGCGGCTGGAAGGGCGGCTACCGCCGCTTGCCTTTGAAGACAGATCGGGGAAGGAGTTCTTCGCGTATCCAGACGCCGAGGTCCCTTCGCTGGTGTTGGCTGGCACGCTGCGCGACTTCGAGGAGCGCGTGGATGGCAGCGCGTTCTTCGACCATGAGTTTCACGACGGCGTCTACTACCTCGGCGAGGGCGCGTGCTATGGGCGATTCCGGGTGGCAGAAGGTCCGGACAGGCTTCACGTGCGGGTGATCGGGATAGGGTACGGGCGGCCTTGCTGGGCGGGAGAGGATCAGGCATGTCTGGCGCGTATGTTTGCGCTGTTCATCTCGCGACCAGGGGACCCAACGCAGGCACCGGTGGCCAGCCCGGCCGCTTCGTCCACGCCCTCGAAACGGAGCCGTGCGCCTTGCGGAGATTGACAGATCGCCGTCTGGCTCACTGCGGTTGCACACTTGTGGCATCGGGCGGAGCTGTCTCCTGCGGCGACTCTGCGAGAAGCTCCGCGGGTACTGGTGTGGGTGAAGGCACTGTGGGCAATTTCGGGCCTGCGACGGGCAGGACAGGTCTGTTTCCTGCGGCGACTCTGCGAAAAGACCCGTCCGTACGGGTGCGGCTCTGCTTGCAGTCCGGTGCGCGATGTTCGTTCGCGACATCGGGCGGAGCTGTCTCCTGCGGCGACTCTGCGAGAAGCTCCGCGGGTACGGGATTCAGTAAGGCCGGCGACGCCTCGTCTCGCGTACGACCACCTAACGAAGAGAGGACAGGTCTGCAGACCTGTCCGTGCGGGTGCGGGGTGCGCGTAACCCCGTACGTGTTGGCCCCGGTTGCTGACGGGGGCGGGCTCTGGTAGCCTCAGGATGTACTAAGAGAGAGGAAACGCGGAATAGATGGCGCTAACGGCAGAGCGCAAGGCCGAGATCGTCGGCCAGCACAGGCAGCACGCGACCGACACGGGTTCGGCCGAGGTGCAGATAGCCCTCCTGACGGACCGTATCAACGCCCTGACGGAACACCTCAAGCAGCACAGGCACGACCACTCGACGCAGCGAGGGCTGTTGAAGCTCGTCGGCCAACGGCGCCGGCAGCTAGCCTTCCTGAATAAGACGGACGTGTCACGCTACCGCGCTGTCCTCCAGCAACTGGGCCTCCGCAAGTAACACGGAGGCCTTTTCGCGCGTCCGGAAGATGTGACCGGGGGCGAAGAGAAGAAGGCGACGATCCTCGAGGACGGGCCCTGACGTCGGAAGACCCGCTGCGGCGGGTGGGCCACACCATTTCCCTCATTCGAGTCGTCACAAGCAGCCGCGGAGCAATAGGCCGCTGCGTAACGTCATTTCACATGCCATTTCCCGCTAAGGCGGGCATTCACACAACCGGAGGACGGAGGAATCCCCACACATGTCAGGACCTGATATTCGAACATTCACAAGAGAGATCGGCGGGAAGACGCTGACGATCGAGACGGGCCGGGTGGCCGGGCTGGCGAACGGCGCCTGCCTCGTGACGTACGGCGACGTCGTGCTGCTGTGCACGGCGGTGATGGCGCGCGCGCCGCGCCCGGGCACGGACTTTTTCCCGCTGACGATCGACTTCGAGGAGAAGATGTACGCGGCGGGGAAGATCCCGGGCAGCTTCTTTCGCCGCGAAGGCCGGCCATCGAGCGAGGCGACGCTGAGCGCGCGGCTGACGGACCGGCCGCTGCGGCCGCTGTTCCCCAAGACGATGCGGAACGACGTGCAGTGCGTCATCACGGTGATGGCGGTGGACAAGGAGAACCAGCCGGACGTGCTGGGGACGGTCGGCGCCTCGGCGGCGCTTTCGATCAGCGACATCCCGTTCAACGGGCCGGTGAGCAGCGTGCGCGTCGGGTACATCGACGGGCAGTACGTGGCGAACCCGACGTTCGAGCAGCTGGAGGACAGCCTGATCGACATCGTGGTGGCGGGCACGCGCGACGCGATCATGATGGTGGAGGCGGGCGCCGACGAAGCGCCGGAAACCGTCATCCTGGGCGCGCTGGAGTATGGACAGCAGCAGAACCAGATCCTCATCGACCTGCAGGAGGAGATGATCGCGGCGTTCAAGCCGGTGAAGTGGGTCTTCGAGCCGCCGGTGCTGGCGCAGGAGCTGAAGGACAAGGTCTCGGCCGACCTGGCCGGCAGCATCGACGAGTTCCTGGCGCTGGCGAAAGACGAGCGGCAGGGCGGGCTGGACGCGCACAAGGCGAAGCTCGTCGAGAAGTACGGCGAGGAGTTCGGCGAGAAGGCGGTCGGGGAGGCGCTGGACTACTTCGTGAAGAAGACGGTCCGCGACTCGATCCTGAAGAACGACAAGCGGCCGGACGGGCGGAAATCGACCGAGGTGCGGCCGATCTGGTGCCAGGTGGGCGTGCTGCCCCGGGTGCACGGGAGCGCGATCTTCACGCGCGGGCAGACGCAGGTGCTGAGCGTGACGACGCTGGGCGGCGTGGGCGACGCGCAACGGCTGGACACGCTCTCTCCCATCGCCAGCAAGCGGTACCTCCATCACTACAACTTCCCGCCCTACTCCGTCGGTGAGACGGGGCGGATGGGTGGGGCGGGCCGGCGGGAGATCGGCCACGGGGCACTGGCGGAGCGGGCCATCCTGCCGGTGCTGCCGGAGTCGGACGACTTCCCGTACACGATCCGCGTGGTCTCGGACGTGCTTTCCAGCAACGGGAGCACGTCGATGGGGTCGGCCTGTGGCAGCACGCTGTCGCTGATGGACGCCGGTGTGCCGATCAAGGCGCCGGTGTCGGGCGTGGCGATGGGGCTGATCATGGGGGAGGACGGCAGCTACAAAGTGCTGACGGACATCGCGGGCCTGGAAGATGCCATGGGCGACATGGACTTCAAGGTGGCGGGGACGGAAGAGGGCATCACGGCGCTGCAGATGGACATCAAGATCCAGGGCATCCCCATGGAGGTGATGAAGGCGGCGGTCGCGCAGGCGCGGGACGGCCGGATGCACATCATGGGTGAGATGCTGAAGGTGCTGGACGCGCCGCGCGAGGAGATGTCGCCGTACGCGCCCCGCATGTACCGGCTGCAGATCGACCCATCGAAGATCGGTACGGTCATCGGTCCGGGCGGCAAGGTCATCCGGTCGATCATCGAGGAGACGGGCTGCACGATCGACATCGAGGACGACGGGTCGGTGTTCGTCGGCGCGACGGACGGCGAGTCGGCGCAGCGGGCGATCAGCATCATCGAAGCGATGACGAAGGACGTCGAAGTCGGCACGGTCTACAACGGGCGCGTCGCCCGGCTGATGAACTTCGGGGCGTTCGTGGAGATCGCCCCGGGCAAGGACGGACTGGTGCCGATCTCGGAGATCTCAACCGAGCGGGTGCCGTCTGTCGAAGAGGCGCTTTCGGTGGGCGAAGAGATCGAGGTCATGGTGACGGAGATCGACAGCATGGGGCGCGTCAACCTCTCCCGGCGCGCCGTGCTGGCGGGCGAGACAGGACCGACGGCGGCCGTGGAGCGCCAGCGCGAGGCGCGCGGCAATCGCAGCGGCGGTGACCGTGGCGGCCCGCGGGGCGGCGGCGACCGTGGTGGTCGTGGCGGCGGCGGATTCGACCGCGGCGGCCGAGGGGGCGGCGGTGGCGGCGGCGGCTACGGCGACCGTGGACCTCGCGGCGGCAACGGCGGAGGCGAACGCCCCCGCGGCGGCGGCGGGTTCGACCGGCGCGGTGGCTCGGGCGGCGGCACCAGCCGTGGACCGGAGCGCAGCGCGGACGGTGGACTACGCAACCGGCCGAACCGGGACGAGGGCCCCCCGGGCCCGCCCAGGCCGCCGTTCCAGCAGGACTAGATCCTGCACATCGAGTAGATGAAATCGGGGGGGCACGCTACGCGTGCCCCCTGACGTTGTGGTGTGAGTTTTACGAAATTCGTACGCCATGGCGTTGACAGCGTGCGCTCGCGGCATGAGAATGAACGCGGTTCAGTTCCAAGGAGCTTCGATGTCCCGACCCCTCGCCGAACGCAAGACCCGGAGCGAATCCGCTCGCACCGCCCGGCGCGAGGAGATCCTCGTCGCGGCGCGCAATGTGTTCTCCCGGCAGGGGTTCCGGGGGACGACGATCGCGGACATCGCGGAGGAGGCGGGGATCGCGCTGGGGACCATCTACCTCTACTTCGCCTCAAAGGAAGACGTATTCGCGGCGCTCAACGAGGAGTTCAACCAGCTCATCGCCCATGCGCTGACTCTGACCGACGTGCCACCGGTGACATCGCTGGACCAGGCCGTCCGGGTGCGGGTGGGGCAGGTGTTCGAGGCGTGCGCGGAGAACCGGGACCTGGTGCGGCTGGTCGTGTTGAACACGGACCCGGACAGCGCGGCGACCCGGCGGATGCGGGATGCCGACGAGAAGCGCGCGCTCCCGATGGCGCAGGTGATCACCGACGCGATGGCGAACGGGGTGGTGCGCAAGGGCGACGCCACTATCATGACGAAACTCACGGTCGGGGCGGTCTCGATGACGGTGTACCAGGCGTTCGTGCTGAACGACGGGCGTGATTGGGAGAAGTACCGGGACGCGTGCGGCGACATGCTGGTGGCGTATTTCACGCCGTTGCTCGGGGAGGCGGCGGGAACCGGCACCGGGAGCGGGGTGTAGAGCACACAGGGTAGCCCCCGGGTAGCAGGGGTCAGGGGAAGGAGCGTAACCATGGCCAGTATCGACCGGTACGCGGAGGCAGGGGCGGGTGCGCGCGGTGACACGCGGGCGAACCTGGGGTGGCTGACGGAGGCCGCAACGTGGTTCGCTGTGGCTGTGGCGGGCATGCTGGTCGTGTTCATCGGCCTGGGTGTCGACGCATGGCGGCACAACAACGGCGCGGAGGAAGAATCGCTGCTGAGCCTGGGGAACCCGGGCCACCTGGTCGCCGGGATCGGGCTTGCGGTGACGTCCGCGGCCGTGCTGGCGGGGTTCAGCATCGCGGCGCTGAAGGGCGCGCGGACGGTGGAAGCGGCCATTCGACGGGCGGTGCCGGTGACGGCGGCGTGGGTGGTGCTGGTCACGGTGGCGATCGCCTCGGTGACGTACATCGGGGCGACGGGCGTGACCGTGGGGCACAGCAGCCATGACGACACGAACGTGGTGGCCGACGACCACAGTGGGGACGACGCGTCGGGCGACGCGGGTGTTGCGGCGGCGCTGCAGGACGAGGGGATCATCGACGCGAAGGAGGACCCGTCCTCCGTTGAAGGCGCGCTGACGCAGGGGAGCAACGGCGAGGCGAACGGCGGCGAACACGACCATGGCGCGCAGCCGACGTTCACGCAGATGGAGACGATGACGGACGACGAGCTGCTGCCTTTGTTCCCGGCGGGGACGGTGACGAAGGCCGACCTGCCCCTGATGCGGGAGCAGATCAAGCAGGCGCGCGCGGTCGCCGAGCAGCTCGACACGCCGGAGAAGGCGGCGGCGGCCGGGTACGTGAACACGACGAGCGACGTACCGTTCATGGGGCAGCACTACCTGAACTTCGAGTACGTGCGCGACGGGGAGTTCGACCCGACAAAGCCGGAGGGGTTGCTGTTCAGCAAGATCGACAGCGGGCCTGAGAAGCTCGTCGGGGTGTGGTTCCTGCAGATCCCAGGGATCGGCGGCGTGACGCGAGAGGCCGAGCCCGTGGGGTTCGCGAGCAACCTGGACCTGTGGCACGCGCATACGGGGCTGTGCCTCGTGGGGTTCAGCGGTGCCAGCGAGGGGGAGACGGAGGAGAGCTGCGTCGCCAAGGGCGGGCGGTTCACGGCGGACCTGCGCTGGATGATGCACGTGTGGGTGACGCCGGAGACGAGCGAGAACCCGGACGGTGTGTTCGCGTACCTGAACAACGACCTGTTCGAGAAGCAGCAGGCGGCGAAGAAGGCGACGGACGCGCCGAGCGGGGTGACGCAGTAGCGGGCGCAAATCGAAGAAGCAGCGGAAGGGGCCGTGGACGGCCCCTTCGTCATTGTTGGTAAACTACATGCGTCATGGTTAGTCAGAAGCCGACCACACGCCCACCCACGCGAACCAAGCGGCGCAAACCGTTGAAGCCGCTCGGCCAGCAGCTTGCCGAAATCGGACGCTCGATTCCAGAAGAGGCCTGGGAGAGTTTCCCAGTCGACGTCTCCAAGCGGTTCGATGAACTTCTCGAGAGCGGCGAGTACGACGACTAGGTGCGGCGCTTCTTCGTGGACGCATCCTTCCTCATCGCGATCCTCCGTCCTCGCGACGTCCTGCACCAGGTTGCGGCAAACGTTGGGGATCGGTTGTCAGCGATGCCAGGCACGCAGTTCGTCACAACACACCTGGTCCTTGCTGAGGTGCTCGCGTACGTCGCGCGTGGCGGGCCGCTGCTTCGCGAGAAAGCCGCGCAAGAGATTGCTGAATTCGTGGCACGTGCTGACACGCAGATCGTTCGCACTACAGACGAGTTGTTCGGGAGAGGACTGGATCTCTCACAACACAGACTCGACCAACGATATAGCCTGACGGACTGCATCTCCATGCTGGTGTGCCGGGATCTGGGAGTCACGGACGTGCTGACGGCTGACAGCGACTTCGAGCACGAGGGGTTCCATATTCTGCTGAAGGACGACTGAGGCCGTGTACGACCATCTCATAGGGCGGGAGACGCCGATCCATATCCGCAAGTACGACGGTTCGTATTACCGGCGATGGCCGGGGCGGTTCGTGATGCGGAAGGGGTCGCTGTATCTGCTGGCGTTCGCGGACGGGGACGTGATCAGCTCGACGCCGGATCCAGCCGACGACCCGGAGCCATGGCCGGCCCGGTACGGGGGCGACTACTACCTCTTCGATGACCGCTGGTACAACGCGGCGCGGGTGCGGCGGGATGGCCGGATCTGGTACTACGTGAATATCGCCACGCCGGTGGAGTTCGACGGGGAGGCGTTCTCGTACGTGGACCTGGACCTGGACGTGGCCTGGTACACGGACGAGGAGCCGCGGGTGCTGGACGAGGACGAGTTTCTCGCGCACAGCGGGGCCATGGGGTACCCTCCGGCCGTAGTGGACCAAGCGCGTGCAGCCGTGGACGAGGTCCTGCAACTCATCCGGCAGCGCGCGTTTCCATTTGACCGCCCATGACGATCCGCAACGACCTTGAAGGCATGATAGAGGCGGCCACGACGGCGGCGATGGCCGCGGGCGATCTGCCGCAGCTGCCCGTGCCCGAGATCGTTATCGAGACGCCGGCGCGTCCGGAGCACGGCGACTACGCGACGAACCTGCCGCTGCGGCTGGCCCGGGCGGCGCGCGCGAATCCGCTGGACCTGGCGAAAACGATCGCATCGCGGATCCCGGTGACGGAGATGCTGAGCGCAGCGGAGGCGGCGCCCCCCGGCTTCGTGAACTTTCGGCTCTCAGAGACGTGGTTGACGCGGCAGGTGGACGCGATCCTCAGCGCGGGGCCGGATTTCGGCGACGTGCCGATCGGGAACGGCAGGCGGGTGCAGGTCGAGTTCGTGAGCGCCAACCCTACGGGGCCGCTCACGGCGGGCAACGGGCGCGGCGCGGCGATCGGCAGCGTGCTGGCGTCGGTGCTGGAGGCAGCGGGCTATCACGTCGAGCGCGAGTACCTGGTGAACGACGCGGGGACGCAGACGGAGGTGTTCGGGCGGACGCTGGTGGCGCGGTACCAGCAGTTGCTCGGCAAGAGCGTGGAGATCCCGGCCGACGGCTACCCCGGCGAGTACATGATCGACATCGCGAAGCGCATCCGGGCGGAGAGCGGCGAGGCGTACGACTATGCGACGATCGACGAGCCGCCGCCGGCGATGGTGCTGCGCGGGGTGGAGATGATCGTCGAGGGGATCCGGAGCGACCTTCAGCGGCTGGGCGTGCACTACGACGTCTGGTTCCGGGAGCGCTCACTGTACGACTCGGCCGACGGCACGAGCATCTACGACACGGCGATGGCGCGGATGCGGGAGCAGGGGTTCCTCGTCGAGAAAGAGGGGGCGCTGTGGTTCGCGTCGAGCGAGCTGGGCGAGGACAAGGACAACGTCGTCATCCGCAGCACGGGGCGGCCGACGTATTTTGCGTCGGACATCGCGTACCACTACGAGAAGTTCCACACGCGGGGGTTCGAGCGGGTGATCAACGTGTGGGGGGCGGACCACCAGGGCCACGTCTCGCGCCTGAAGGCGGCCGTGCAAGCGCTGGGAGTGGAACCGTCGCGGCTGGAGATCCTGATCTACCAGCTGGTGAGCTTCCGGCGGGGCGAGGAGCTGGTGCGGCTTTCGAAGCGCTCCGGCAACATCGTGCTGATCCGGGACATCGTGGACGAGGTGGGGGAGGACGCCGCGCGCTTCTTCTTCCTCTCGCGTTCGGCCGACAGCCAGATGGAGTTCGACCTGGAGCTGGCGAAGCGGCAGTCATCGGAGAACCCGGTGTACTACGTGCAGTACGCGCACGCGCGCATCGCCGGGATCATCGCGAACGCGGGTGACCGCGGGTTCTCGTCCGAGGGGGCGGACGTGTCGCTGCTGAGGCACCCGATGGAGCAGGACCTGATCCGCAGGATGCTACAGCTTCCGGAGCTGGTGCAACTCATGGCGGAGCGTTCGGAGCCGCACCACCTGCCGCACTACGCGCAGGAGCTGGCGACGGCGTTCCACCAGTTCTACACCGAGTGCCGGGTGCTGGATGACGAGCAGATGCCGCTCTCCAAGGCGCGGCTGCGGCTGTGCGAGGCGGCGCGCATCGTGCTGGCGCGGGCGCTGACGCTGATGGGCATGAGCACGCCGGACAAGATGTGATAACGGTGGTATCAGGTCGCTGGGCAGTAGTCGCTGGTGGGTGGTCGCCGGACGCCGGACGCTGGCTACTGTGGGACGCATAAGGCGGTTGGCGGACATGCTGGTGGCGGGGGGCGGCATTGGGTGCGGCGATCGCGGTTGCAGCCGCTTGTGGCGGCGGCGACGATGGGAGCGGTGGTGATGGCGACGGCGGGGCGGAAGGCGCGCTCATTGTGTACGAGGCGCGGCAGGGGCAGACGACAAACGTCTGGACGGTGACGCGGACACGGGCGAGCTGAAGCAACTGACCTTCGATGAGGCGGTGAGCGGGCATCCCGCGTGGGCGCCCGATCGCTCCCGGATCATCTACGTGTCGAATAAGGAGACGCGGCCCAAGCGGAACATCTACACGATCGCGCCGGACGGGTCCGACCCGAAGCGACTGACGACGGCGCCCGACCTGGACCAGTGGAGCCCGAAGTACTCCCCGGACATGAAGCCGATCGTGAACGTGGAGATCGTCGAGGACGACGGGAGCTACATCGCGCTGATGGACCCGGACGGTACGAACTCCCGGCACATCGCGGGGCCGTACAAGTTCGCCGAGTTCCCGGCGTGGACGCGCGATGGGGAGCAGGTTTATTTCGCGGCGATCGAGCAAGACCGCAACGACATCGACATCTACTCCGTCGATATCGAGACGCGGGAGGTGAAGACGATCGTCTCCACGCCTTCGGCCGACGTGTGCCCGCATTTCACGCGAGACGGCAAGACGCTTACGTACGCGTCGGCGGCGCCCGGCGACTCGAACAACACGGATCTGTTCGCGCGGAGCCTCCCGTTCGACAGTCACACGGACATCGGAGACGACGTGCGGCTGACGACGGATCCAAGCTTCGACGACTACAGCAACACGTCGCCGGACGACACGCGGTTCGTATTCCTGTCGCGGCGGGACGGGAACACGGAGCTGTACTTGATGGATCGGGACGGCGAGAACGAGCGGCGGCTGACGTTCACGACGGAGCTCGAAGAGAACGTGCCGGACTGGTAGCCCTAGGGGCGTGGCATCGTCGATACGTCGTCCGGCAGGGTGTATCCACGGAAGAACGCGAATCCCAGGAGCGACAGTGCGCCGGCGACAGGCCCCATGAGGCGGATGCCGAGGGGATTGGCGGTGGTCTCGCCGAGCAGCAGCAGGGCCGCGAACAGCGGGAACATGAGCGATCCGGTCCACTTCTCGATGACGTTCTGAGCTCCGTAGTAGAGTGCTTCGCGCCTCATCCCGGTCCGCAGGGCATCGTAGTCAATGATGTCGGCCATGATCGCGTTCGGGAAGGTGAACACGCCGACCATGGGGACGGCCGCGATGACGACGAAGGCCATGCTCTGGACCAGCGGATGCACGCCGGGGAGCATGCCCGTAAAGAAGAGCAGCGGAAACGCGGCCGCCCCCGCCAGCATCGACGACGAGTACAACCACGCCTTCCCGCGGCGGATCGCCAACCGGTAGACGAACGGCAGGCAGAGGAGAACCGCCACCAGGGTCGTGCCGAACAAGATGGACGAGATCGACCCTTCCTCCAGCTCAATGGAGCGGCCCAGGGCGTGGAATACGATGCGCTCCTTTTCGCCCAGGATCACGACGTCCGCGTAGAAGGGCAACGCGGCGGTGAGCAGAGCGACGGCCGTGTTGAAACAGACGAACGTCGGCAGGAAGTACAGGAACTGGTCGTTGCGAAAGGCCTCCGTCAGCGAACGCCTGATGCCGATTCGCACGGGCTGGACCTCGATGCGCCGGACGTATCGCCACACCCCCGCCAGCCCGATGTACCGAGAGCTCATCGCTATGACCGCGACCACGGCAGCCATCACCACGAACCCGAACTGATCCTTGATGACGCCCGCGATGACGAGGCCGATGACGGCACCCATCGATCCGAACACAAACTGCCACGCTACGTTGCTCACGCGCTCCGCCGGCGTCCGGGCGACCTCGGGCAGCAGCGCCTCCATCGGGCCGGACGAGAGCGTGCCAACGATGCGCTGTGTGAAGGTGATGAGGGTGAAGTAGATGCCGGCCACCCAGTACCCCGAGCCCTGCGGAGGAACCCAGAACAGAAAGAAGAACAGGGCGTAGAAGGGCGTGGAGGTGACGATGAAGGGGATTCGGCGCCCCCATCGCGAGCGGGTCCGGTCGCTCCAGTAGCCGATGAGGGGGTCGTCGATGGCATCGAGGATCCCCAGCACGAGCAGGATCGTGGTGAGGGCGAGGCGCGGCAGGATCGTAGGCGCGTCTTCCTCGGCGGGAGGCGCATAGAAGAAGATCAGCCACGCCTGCGTCGTCCGCGAAAGTACACTGGAGCCGAGGACGTGCGAGGCGTAGAGCAGGCGGTTGACGCGAGGCACCAGTCCAGGAGCAGCATGAGCATCCAACGGACGGTCTTTCTCGCGACGCCGCACGATCCCGGAACGGCCGGGGACACGCCGGACTCGGTCCCGCCGGATTCGGTCCCGCCGGATTCGGTCCCACGGGATCCGGTCCCACGGGATCCGGTCGTGAGTATATGACGCGGTCCACGAGCGGGTCGCCTGCCGTCCGGCCGATGTACCGGATGCCGCTCGTCCCGCTGGCGGGCTTCGGGGTTTGTCTGCTCCTGGGCCGCAAGCGTTCGTTCAAGCGGGACAGCCTGCTGGTGCTGGAGGCGAACGCGGGCTCCGCCCGGCGCGTCGAGGGGATCGAGCAGATCCCTTCAAGCGGCAGCTTCATGCTTGTGATGAATCATTACTCCCGACGCGGTCTGCGGCCGTATCACTGCGCGATGGCAGCATCGGCGGCGATCGGGGATCGGCGGCCGGGGCTTCCGGAGATGCGATGGACGTTCACGAGCGAGTACCTGGGCCAGCACATTGGGCCGGTGCCGATCCCACTCACCCTGATCCGCTGGCTGTTCCGGCGGGTGGCGCAGGTGTACGGGTTCATCATCATGCCGCGGCGGGAAGAGCTGCGGCTGGGACGCGCATCGGCGCTGCGCGAGCTGTTGCGGGCGCTGGACGCCGGACCGATCGCGATGACGCCCGAGGGACTGCGCTCGAGCGGGAGACTCACCGAGCCGCCGGAGGGTGTGGGCCGCTTTCTCGGGATGGCGTCACGGCGCGCGCCGCTGCTCCCGGCCGGAGCCTGGGAGGACGACGAGGGCGTGCTGCACCTGCGGTTCGGGCCTGCGTTCCACCTGGCAGCCGCGGACCGGACGCGAGCACCGGACATCGAGGACCGGCGGCTGAGCCGGGCAACGATGGTCGAGATCGGGCGGCTGCTGCCTCCGGAGTACCGGGGGGCGTACGAAACGGAGCTCGGCGCCGGTGGTGCGGGAAAGGGCGCCCCATGACGGCGGTGGAACCAACACCGGGGCCGCCGTCGCGAGCCCGCCGCGCGGTGGGCCTGCTCCGGCGACTGCCCTGGGTCTTGCAGGCCGCGATCCTGGCTGGCAGCGTGGCATTCATCTTGCTTCGTGTCGATATCGCCGATTCGGCGCGGGCGCTGCGCGACGCGGACTACCGTTGGGCGGCGATCGGCATCGCGATCGTGCCGCTCACGCGGTTGCTCGACACGGCCCGCTGGCGAATCTACGTGCGGGAGCTGGGGCACGTGTCGTTTCCCACGATGCTGGGTGCATTTCTCGTGGGCAATCTCGTCAACAACGTGCTACCGATGCGTGCCGGCGACGTGGTGAAGATCCAGATCCTCGCCAACCGCGCCGCGCTGTCCCGCGCCGGCCTCGCCGCCAGTCGCGCGGTCGAGAGCGTCGTCGATGGCATGACGTTCGTGGGGTTCCTGGTGCTGTCGCTGGCCCTCGCTGACATCGCGGTCCTCCCGCAGGAGGTGCTATGGGGGCTTGCCGGCGCGGTGGGCGCGGCATTTCTCGCCGTGGCGGGCGCCGCGTACTTCCTGCCGCGCAGGCTGCCGCGGGGATGGCCGTTCTCGCTGGTGCCGGCGCGGCCCGCGGGGGTCATCAACGACGCGCTACCCCGGTTCCACGAGGGATTCGCCACGATGCGTCATCCGCGGGACCTGGGAGTCGCGCTGCTGCTGAATGCGGCGAGCTGGGCCGTCCAGGCGGCAACGCTGGTCTTTCTCGGGCTCGCGCTGGATCTCGACCTCAGCGTCGGCGCCTATCTGGGCATCGCGGTGGTGGCCAACCTGGTGACGATTCTGCCGATCACGTTCGAGAACGTCGGCCCGTACGAAGTGTTGATGGTCGAGATACTCGCGCTGCAGGATGTCAGCCCCGGAAGTGCGCTGGCGTACGCCATCGCCAGCCACGCGATGACGAACGCATGGGTCATCGCGCTGGGCCTGGGGGCGATGGTGGCGCTGCGGCTGCGCCCGCGCGACGTATTCTCGCTCCGAAGTCCGAGCGCCTCCGACGGGTAGCGACTGGGCGGGAGGGGCCTGATTTGAATCTGTTACCCTGCTAGTCCGATGAACGACCGTGAGTCTCGGATCAAGCTGCTGCACGAGGTTGCCGCGGAGCGGATCCTCGTCAAAGAAGGCCCGCACGGGACGTACCTGCAGGGCCGGAATCTTGTCGCGTCCGATTACGGCGGGGCGCAGTACGAAGGCTGCCCAGAGCAGCTCAACGTGACGCGGCCGGACGTCGTCCGCGACATGCACCGGGGGTACCTGGAGGCGGGGGCGGACCTGCTGATGTCGAACACGTTCGGGGGAATGGACTTCGTCCTCGCCGAATACGGGCTGCAGGACCGGGTGCGCGAGCTGAACACGGCGGCTGTGCGGCTGGCGCGCGGGCTGGCGGACGAGTACAGCACGCCCGCGAAGCCGCGGTTCGTGATGGGGGACATGGGCCCCACGACGAAGGCGATCACGGTCACGGGCGGCATCACGTTCGATGCGCTGGTCGAGACGTACTACGGGCTGTCGCTGGCGCTGGCGGAGGCGGGGGCGGACACGCTGCTGCTGGAGACGCAGAACGACACGCGGACGATCAAGGCCGGGCTCATCGGGATCTGGCGGGCGTTCGACGAGCTGGGATACCGGCTGCCGGTGATGGTCTCGGGGACGATCGAACAGACGGGGACGATGCTGGCGGGGCAGTCGGCGGAGGCGCTGGCGGCGTCGTTGATGCACGCGGACCTGTTCTCGCTGGGCCTGAACTGCTCGACGGGGCCGGAGTTCATGACGGACCACCTACGGGGGATCGCGGGGGTGAGCGAGTTCCGGCTGAGCTGCTGGCCGAACGCGGGGCTGCCGGACCCGGACGGCAACTACGGCGAATCGCCGCAGCAGGTGGCGACGGTGCTGGAGCGGTTCGTGGACCACGGGTGGCTGAACATCATCGGCGGGTGCTGCGGGACCACGGCCGAGCACATTCGCCTGCTGGCGGAGATGGCGGCGGGCAAGGGTCCACGCGTCCGGCAGACGCATGCGCGCGCGCTGTTCTCGGGCGTGGACTTCCTGGAGGCGACGGACGACAACCGTCCGCTCATCGTGGGTGAGCGGACGAACGAGGTGGGTTCGCGGAAGTTCAAGCGTCTGATTTCTGGCGAAAAGTACGAGGAGGCGACGGAGATCGCGCGCCAGCAGGTGAAGGGCGGGGCGCAGATCATCGACGTGAACCTGCAGAACGCCGACCGCGACGAGCTGCAGGACATCGACCGCTTCTACGAGCTGTTGATCAAGAAGATCCGTGTGCCGATCATGGTCGATACGACGGACCCGAAGTCCGTCGAGCGATCGCTGCAGTACTGCCAGGGCAAGGCGATCATCAACTCGATCAACCTGGAGGACGGGCTGGAGAAGTTCGAGCGGGTGGTGCCCATCGCGCGAAAGTACGGCGCGGCGCTCATCGTGGGATGCATCGACGAAGACAAAGAGCAGGCGCAGGCGATCACGCGCGAGCGCAAGGTGGAGATCGCGGTGCGCTCGTGGAAGCTGCTGACCGAGGAGTTCGGGGTGCGGCCGGGGGACATCATCTTCGACCCGCTGGTGTTTCCGTGCGCGACGGGCGACCAGAACTACGTGGGGAGCGCCGAGGAGACGATCGAGGGGATCCGGCTCATCAAGGAGGCGCTGCCGGATGCGAAGACGGTGCTGGGGATCAGCAACGTCTCGTTCGGGCTGCCGGAGGCCGGGCGCGAGGTGCTGAACTCGGTGTTCCTGTACCACTGCACGAAGGCCGGGCTGGACATGGCGATCGTGCAGCCGGAGAAGCTGGAGCGGTACGCGTCGATACCGGAGGACGAGCGCAAGCTCGCGGAGGACCTGCTGTGGAACAGGGGTGACGATCCGGTGGCGGCGTACGCGGCGCACTTCCGGGGGGCGGAGTCGCGGGTGAAGAAGGACGTATCGACGCTGCCGCTGGACGAGCGGCTGGCGAACTACATCCTGGAGGGCACAAAGGACGGGCTGGTGCCGGACCTGGAGCTGAAGCGCAAAGAGGCTGTGCCGCTCGACATCATCAACGGGCCGCTGATGAAGGGGATGGACGAGGTGGGGCGGCTGTTCAACGCGAACGAGCTGATCGTGGCGGAGGTGCTGCAGAGCGCGGAGGCGATGAAGGCCGCGGTGTCGCACCTGGAGCGGTTCATGGAGAAGGACGAGTCCTCGTCGCGAGGGAAGGTGATCCTGGCGACGGTGAAGGGCGACGTCCACGACATCGGCAAGAACCTGGTGGACATCATCCTGTCGAACAACGGGTACGACGTGGTGAACCTGGGGATCAAGGTGCCGCCGGAGCAGCTCATCGAGGCGGTGCAACGGCACCACCCGGACGCGATCGGCCTTTCGGGGCTGCTGGTGAAGTCGGCGCAGCAGATGGTGGTGACGGCGACGGACCTGCGGGACGCGGGTGTCGGGTTGCCGCTGCTGGTCGGCGGGGCGGCGCTGTCGGACAAGTTCACGCGCGGCCGCATCGCGCCCGAGTACGAGGGCACGGTGGTGTACTGCAACGACGCGATGAACGGGTTGGACACGCTGAACCGGCTGATGAACCCGGAGCTGAGGACGCAGCTGGAGGCGGAGCTGCTGGAGCGGGAATCGCGCGGACTGCGTCGAGCCGCCGATGAGGAGCTGTCGCCGGAGACCGAGGAGCGCAGCGGGCGGATCTCACTGGGCGTGCCGCTGCCGGCCGCACCCGACGAGGGACGTCACACCATCGAGATCACAGGCGTGCCGAAGACGATCACGTGGCCGGGGTCGACGCAGTTCTCGGAGCGGGTGAGCCTGGACACGATCTGGTCGTACGTGAACCCGCAGATGTTCTACGGCAAGCACCTGGGGTTCAAGGGCCGGTTCGTGGAGGCGCTCGCGCGCGGCGACGTGAAGGCGAAGGACCTGGAGTCGCGGGTGGAGCAGGTGAAGGCGGAGTGCCGGGCCGGCGCCATGACCGTGCGCGTGGTGTGGCAGTTCTTCGAGGCGGAGCCGGAGGGGAACAAGATCCACCTGTTCGAGCCGGGCGGGGTGGTACCGGTGGAGACGCTGGGGTTCCCGCGGCAGCGCAAGCCGGACGGGCTGTGTCTGAGCGACCTGGTGCTTCCGGCGGTGCGCGACGGCGAAGGGCTGCACCGCGACCACATCGCGCTGTTCGTGACGACGGCGGGGGCGGGAATCAACGAACTGGCGGACGAGGCGAAGGCGCGCGGCGAGTACGTGCGTTCGTACGCGCTGCAGGCGCTGGCGCTCGAGACGGCGGAGGCGTCGGCGGAGTGGCTGCACAGCCGGCTGCGGGCGCTGTGGGGGTTCCCGGACGCGCCGGAGGTGCCGCGCAAGGACCTGTTTCAGGCGCACTACCGCGGGAAGCGATACTCGTACGGATACCCGGCGTGCCCGGACCTGGAGCAGCAGGCAAAGCTGTTCCGGCTGCTGCGGCCGGAGGCTCTGGGCGTCGAGCTGACGGAGGGGTTCATGATGGAGCCGGAGGCGTCGGTATCGGCGCTGGTGTTCCACCACCCGGATGCGGGGTACTTCGGGGTGGGACGGGACGAGTAGTTCACAGTTCACAGTTCATAATCCGTGGTCCTCGCACGGAGGCGCTGTCGCACGGGGCCTGGTGCGGGTTCCCACCGCGGGCGGAGTTGAAGCTCCGCCGCTACTGGTCGTGCGCGGGCGCCCAGGGTTGGATGGAAGTCCACGCGGGCGGTTACAACGTTGGATGCAATAGGGCGCGTCGGCGACGCGCCCGTAGAAGTCTCGGCGCTGGTGTTCCATCATCCTGACGCGAGGTATTTCGGGGGGGGCGAGTAGTAGCGGCACCGGGCGGGTACCCGTGGCGAGCCAGGCCTTCAGCACGGCAACTTGGCCCTACGTCGCTTCACGGGCCGAGGAATAGGTGTCGCTGCGGCGAGCGGGCACCCGTGCCGACGCAGGGCCTTCGGCGCCGCAGCGTGCCCCTACATCGAGGGTTCCGCCCGTGAATTACTCCCAGTCGAGGGGGCCCTGGAAGACGAGGCCGGCGGCGTTGATCCGGTAGGGGCAAGGTGTCTCGTCGCAGGAGGGGTTGGCTTCGTTCTCGACGAGCACGACGATACGGTTGTTGCCGAAGCGCAGGGCCCAACTGAGGTCGAAGAAGATGATCGTGTTGGCGCCTTCGACCGAGGTCACGAACTCGTCGTTGACCCACAGCCAGGCCTTGTTGTCGGCGGCGAAAGCGATGCGCGCGAGGGCGGGCGTCTTGTTGAGCTCGAACGACGTGGTGAAGACGTACGACGCGCCGTCGCCGGAGGCTGCGGGATCGACAGCGGGGATCCAGATCCACCGGGCGTCGGGGATGACGGCGCGGGGGATCTCCCAGCCGCCTTTGAACTCGCGACCGTAGTTCACGCCGCCGTCGGGACAGTACCAGGGGAAGTCATCGCGGAGGCAGACGACCTGCGCCGGGCCCAGCTCGTTGCCAAGCGAGGGCGGCACTTCGGCGGGCGGGGGCGGCTCGTCGCCCTCCTCGACCTCGACGGGCTCTCGCTGTATCTCTCCATCGGCGCCCCTGGTGATGTCGTAAGCGGTCCACGAAGGACCCGATGAGAAGAGCGGATGCGAGGGCGAACCGGACCCGCCGAAGCCGCCGGAGAGGGCGAGGGTGGCTGCGCCAATGCCCGCGGCGGCGGCGAGACCCGCAACACCGAGCTTATAGCGTCGCGGCATGCGGGTGATGGTCGTAAAGCCGTGGACGGCAGTCTCGCGGAGGCGGCCGGTTAATGGCAGGCCGAGGTCTGGGAGATGCGCCTCCTCGAGGTCGGTCACGCCTTCCAGCGCGTCGATGAGGGCCATGGGCGTGGGGAACCGCTCGTCGGGCTTCGACCGCAGGAGGCGTTCGATGATGGGGGCGAGCTTTTCGGACGCGCGGCGCAACGGGCGCAGGTCGGGCCGCTCGGTGAGCTTCTTCTTCAGCATCTGGGACTCGGACTTCGCGTCGAAGGGCGTGAGTCCCGCGAGCATCTCGTACATCATGACGCCGAGGGCGTAGAGGTCACGGCGGATGTTCTCGTCCTTGCCGTCGAGCACTTCGGGTGACATATAGGCGAGGGTGCCGACGATCTCGCCGCGGCGGGTGACGGTGCGGTTGCCGATGGCGCCGGCCAGCCCGAAGTCGGACACCTTGACCTCGCCGTTCCTTCCCAGAAGGACGTTCGCGGGCTTGATATCGCGGTGGACGACGCCGAGCTGGTAGGCGGCATCGAGGGCGCGCGCGACGGCGAGGGCGATGCGCTGGGTCTCGGCCTCGGTGACCTGGAACTCCCGGGCGAGGCGGCGGGCGAGGGTTTCGCCGGCGACGTACTCCATGGCGATGAAGAGCTGGGCAACGAAGTCTCTGGACTTGTCAGAGTCGCCCTCGCCGAAGTCGAAGACGCGGACGATGTGGGGGTGGTTGAGCTGGTTGGTAGTGCGTCCTTCACGCCGGAGACGGGCGAGGGCGTCGGGTTCTTCAGCGGCCGTGCCGCGGAGAACCTTCAGGGCGACGATCTGTCCGGTGTGGGTATCGAGGGCGCGGTACACGACGGCCATGCCGCCGCGGCCGAGCTCCTCGTATACCTCGTAGTCACCTATGGTGTTCGCCATCTTACGTCTTGTCCTCAACCGCGTGCAGTGTTGGCGCGATGCGTTGGCGCGATCATAGTTCCCTCATACCTGATGTCAAGAGGACGAAGTCGCGGGTTTGGGGCGGCAGCCGGGAAGACCTTGACAAGCGCGAACGATATCGGACTCAGAGCCGGGTGATCCGGATGGAGCCGGTGTGGGTGCGAAGGCGCACCTTCGGGCCGCCGGCGGAGGGGACGGCGACGCCGTTTCGCCGCGGCGGCAACTCTGAGCGCACGGAGCCGGTGTCGCTTTCGGCGTCGAGGAAGAACGGCTGCGCCGGGTCCACGGCAAGGGTGATCGCACCGGTGTGGGCCGACATGGCGATGTCGCCCTCGACCCTGCCGGCATAGCGCACGACGCCGGTGTGGGCGCGGGCGAGCACGGCTCCGTGCACGGCTTCGAGGACGATGGAGCCGGTGTGGCCGCGGGCCTCGAGGTCGCCGGCGATCTCGCGGATTTCGATGGCGCCGCTGCGCGACTGCACGGTGGTTTTGCCGATTACGTCGCGAACCTCCACGCGGCCACTTCGGGACTCGGCCGTGACGATCCCGCGCACACGGCGGATGGACAGGCTGCCGCTGCGGGCGACGACGGCGACATCGCCGGTGATGTCCTCGAGGGCGACGCGTCCGCTGCCGCTTTCAACGTGCACGCGTCCCTCGGTGCGGGCGATGCCGACGCGGCCGCTGCGCGAGAGCACGCGCACGGCGGTGCGCAGGGGCACGCGGATGTTGTAGTCGACGCGGGCGCCGCGCTTGCCCCAGAAGGACCAGCCTTCGCTCTGGGGGAGGGATGGCGCGCGGACGATGACGCGCTGCTGGTCGTCCTGATCGATGCCGCGGTCCACCAGCGCGGCCGCTTCGTCGGCCTCGGCGGGATGGTCGGACCAAACGTGGACGATCGCTTCGACGATAATCTTCTGGTGTGGGTGCGACTCGACGGCGACGGTGCCCGAACGCGACTCGACGTGGAGCACGGCTTTCTCGGCCGTCTCGAATTCGCGTGTGATGGTGCGGGAGAAGTCCATCCAGGAAGTCCTTGCGGCGCTCTCGCGCCGATCGGCGTTTACATGGCGCTGGTGAAGCCCCAGAGCCGCGTCGTGAAGTCGTTCCAGAGGGCGCGGGCTTTCGGTGGCTCCTCCAATCGCACGATCTCGGGGTCGAGGGCCCGCCTGATGGCGCCGGCCAGCTCGCGGCGGGAGTGCGGGCCGATGAAGCGCGCGATCTCGTCGAGGTCCCGCATGACGATGAAGGTCGGCAGGAGGTTGATGTGGAAGCGGCGGCGCAGGTCGGGGTAGCGGTCGATATCGACGGCGCGGACGGGCAGCCGCCCGCCGGCGATCTCGATACCGCCGGCCCGGGCGGCGAGCGGGCGCTGGCGGGCCTTCGACGACGTGAACTCGATCACGAGGGGGATGCCCTGGCGCAGCAGGAGTTGGGTCTCGCAGGTGATGGTGCGCTCCGGAGCGATCATCATCGTCATGGCCAGTCGTCTCCCCAGGGGTCGTTGGCCCGGGCAGCGCGGCGTTCCCTGCGGCGCTCCGTGCGGCGCTCCCAGCGGTCCCAATCTCGTTGCGCCCGCTCTCCCCAGCGGTCGAATTTGGCTTCCCAGCGCCCGCCGGGGACACAGTCGGCCCACCAGCGGCGGCGTTCGTGTTCGCCGAAGAGGTCGAAGGCGATGACGCGGGGCATGAAGGCGGCGACGCCGGTAACGATCGAGAGGCCGATGAGCCAGTCGCGAGTGGGGTCGATGGTGCCGGCGAGCAGGAGCACCGCGAGCACGAACGAGGCGAGCCGCACATCGACGGCGGGACGGAGGTGGAACGGGTTCCAGGGGCGCGGCCGGAAGACGGCGACGCCGGTGACCACGACGAGCGCGATGAGCCAGCCGCGCGTCGGGTCGATGGTGCCGGCGAGCAGCAGCAGGGCGATGATGAAGGCGAGCAGTCGCATCGTGTCCTCCCGCGGTCAGCGGCGCCAGCGGCGGCGCGCGTGGCGCCAGCCGCGCCCCCAGTGTCGTTGCCAGTGGTTGGTCTCGAAGGCCATGCTGCGCGGAAAGCTCTCCGCGAACGCGCGCAGGGGCTCTACGGTGCACTCCACGATCGTCCGAGCCATATCGCGCATGTCTTCGAGGAATGACTCGAGATCCTGATCGAGACGCCCCAGGTTCTCCGTATCAGGCGCGACTTCATCGCGCCATTCGGTGTCGGTCCAGGCGTGCCAGCCTCCTTTGCCGGACATGTTGCAGCTCCTTTCGTTCTTCGCTGATGTCAGTGGCCGGGTGTGATCGCGCGCTCGCCGGCGCGGCGGTCGATCCAGACGCCCGCGTGGACGAGGCCGGAGGCGATCGTGGCGCGGGCGGCGGCGACGAGGCCGCGATTCCGTGCGCGATCGATTTCGGCGGCCTCGGCCTGGAAGCGGGCCCAGGCGGTGTCGAGCCGGTTCATCTTGTCGATCTGCTGTTCGAGCAGGATGTCTTGCAGTGTCACGGTGGCCTCCTTCCCTCCTCATGAGGGATCCACACGGTTACTCGTCGTCGTCCCCACCGACCCAGCCGCTGAGTCGAGAGCCGCGGCCGCCGGGTGGCCGGCGCTCCTCGCGCCAGCCGCGCTGCGGGGGTGGAGGGGCGGTCTGCACCTCGATGTTGCGCACGGCGCGGGCGAGCGCTTTCACGAACCAGGTGTTGGCCGAGGTCCCGGCGCGGGATGCCGCCTGCTGGGCGAGATCTTTCAGCTCGGCGGGGATGCGGATGGTGATCTTCTCGACGTCGCCCTCGGCGGTGGAGAAGGGCTGCTCCTCGCCGTTGGCGGGGGCCTTCTTGTCGACCTCGACGGAGAGGCCGCCGGGCTGGTAGGCGAGGCGGACGCGGTAGTGGGCGGTGACCTGCTCGTCGACGGAGGTGGCGAGCTGGGACATGAGGTCGTGGACGGCGCGCTCGAGCGGGATGCGGGCGGCCTCTATGTAGGTCTCGATCTGGCGGCGGCGGTCGTCGCTCTCGATGAGGGCGAGGGGCTGCTTGAGGGCGTCGAAGAGGGGTTCGGTGCGGAGTTCGGTGGTCATGGGGCCCTTCAGGGAGGCCTGGGGCTGGCTGGCGAATCTACCAGCTATCAGCCGTACTTCTGATGGCACTATGATGGCACCACCAGGGCACGAAGTCAAGGGGCCTCGGGAGGAAAATTGGAGATTCTTACAGGCCGAGCCGAACTTGGGGGCGGGCTGAACCTAGGCGGCGGGGTGCCTGAGAGGGGCGCGGGGGCGCCGTGGGGGGTCATGGGCTGGAAGCTGACCTTCGGCCGGCGATCTAGGGTCAGGCGCGGGGCGACTTCGGGGTCTGCCAGGCGTGGGCTGAATCTGAGGAAGGTCGAGCCGCTGCGTGCGGCACCAACCGTCAGGTCTAGACCTTCATGGCCTACGACTGATCCGGTGCTCACGCCCGCAGGGTATCTGACGACCGGATTATGCGAACGTGAGCGCGGGACATCCAATTGAAGCTATCGATCGCTGCTTAGTCGTGTGATCGATCATTCTCGCAACGGCACTTCGTATAATCGCAGGCTTCGACAAACCACTCAATCACCAACTGGACGCTGCGCACATCGGCCCTACACGGCATCGACCGAGGGCCACGGCGAACCCTGGCGCAAGGCGCTGATCCATTCCGCCCTTCGTGTATTGCCCGGGTGCTGGTCGTACCAACGCCAGTGGCACGCTGCGACTATCGCAATCACGAGGCCCCGGCAGTCGCCGACCAGTTCTTGATCAGCGTTCGGGTAGTGCTCGCTGACCTCTTTGGGCACCCAGGCAAGGTCGAACTCGACGGGCCCGCGGACAGCGTGCTCGAAGTCTATGAAGAGCGGTCCGTTCTTGGTGGTGAGCACGTTCCACGGGTGCGGCTCGCCGTGCAGGAGTTGCTCGGCGGCACCCCGGTCGACGATCGACCGCCTCAAGCTTCGCAGCGTGTTGGCGAGAAGCATCCGGTCCGCGTCCGGCAGCTCCGGAGTGACGTCGCGGCTCGCAACGTCTTGTTGATTTTCCGCGACTCGATCCATGAAGTGCGGCGTCGTGATATCGATCGTCCGCATGTCGGCATGCAGGCGCTCGAGCGCGTGCGCGTAGTCGGCTGGCGGAAGCTCTCGAGACGGCACAGGTTCGTAGTAGGTCCACATGTCGATTACGAAGCCGTCGCGCACGTAGACGCGTGGCTCGACTCGAGGCTCAAGCGTGGCTACCGGGCTGCCGGTCTCCGCGAGCCGTTGAGCAAGCTCGACCTCTGTCTCTGGGTTCGCTTGATACGCCATGGGCGCGACCCGGGCAACGACGTCACAGGGCATCAGGCGTAGGACGAGCCGGTTCGAGTCGCTAAGAACCGTCGCGTCCTCGACGCTCAGGTCGAGGGCTGTGGCGCACGACGTCGCCGCAGTCACCGCACGCGAAACCTCTGATGGCAGCATCTTCCCTTACCCTCGGCGCTTTGCGCCAGGAGATCTCGAAGCGTGCAACCTGCGCACTGTACCGAACGCCTAGGGCTATGCAGACGTTATTGAAGTCCCGTCAGGCGCTGACCGATAGCGTGAGGTTTGCGGTTCTCCAGACCGGTACGCTCGCCCCTGAGCTCTCTCATAGGCGATTCGGTTGGCCCAGGCTGGTGGCGCCCCCGGCAGGACCTTCGGCCTGCGGCCATGGGGATTAGAAGTCCGCTCCGCCATTTTGGGGTCTGTCAGACAACGTCTGAATCTGAGGAAGGTCGAACGCTGCGTGCAACACCAACCGTCAGGTCTAGACCTTCATGGTCTACGACTAATCCGGTGCTCATGCCCGCAGGGCAGCTGACGACCGGATTATACGAACGTGACCGTGACACATCCGATCGAAGCTATCGATCGGTCGGCCGTCGCGTGATCGATCACTCCGTCCACCGGACATCCCACAACCGCACGCTCTCATCGAAGCCCTTCGGCACGAACTCACCGCGGTCGCCGAACACGAAACCCTTGCCGGAGAGCAGCCCGCGCACGGTGTCCGGCACCAGGATCTCGCCTGCGCCAGCCCTGGCGGCGATGCGGGAGGCGAGGATCACCGTCGCGCCGAACAGATCTCCGTCCTCCTCGATGGGTTCGCCCGCGTTCAACCCGACGCGAACGTGCAGCGGCTCCGGCATCGCCTCGTTGTGCGCCGCGAACGCCCGCTGCAATGCGATGGCGCAGTCCATTGCCTTCGTCACCGAGGCGAACGAGGCCATGAAGCCATCCCCCATCGTCTTCACCTCGGCGCCGGCGAATTGTCTTAGCAAGTCGCGAGTGATGCGCTCATGCTCCCGGAGCACCCCGCGACCGCGCTCGTCGCCGAGGCGGCGCATCATCTCGGTGTGGCCGACTAGATCGGTGAACAGTACCGTGCGAAGCATGGATGGTTCGCCGGCGATGTGCTTTTGGCGGCCAAGGAACTCACTGATCGCGTCGAGAAGTGGTGCTGTCTCACCCCAGTAGGGGAGATGCACCGCTCCTTCGAGCACGATGAGCTGGGCATTGGGAATCGCGCCCGCGAGATCACGCGCCTGCTGAACACTTACGGCGACATCCTCACGCCGGTGGATTACCAGTGTCGGAACCGCGATCTGTGACAAGAGCGCCGAAACGTCATAGCTGACCAGTGATTCCATGATGTTGGCGGCATCGATTCCGTTCGCGGCCTCCTTCTGATAGCGGCAGAAGAACGATCGCGTTTCTGGGGACGATCCCGGGACGAACATCTCAAGCATTGGTGCGGTACCCAATCCGGTCCAATCGGCCCTGACAAGGGGCAGCACCGCGGCCATCTTCTGGCGCACATCAGTGGGGAATGAGTGATACGTTCCGTAGAGGATCAGACGTGCGACCAACTCCGGATGCTGCGCGGTGAGGGCTATACCTATCGCGCCGCCTTGGGAGCTTCCAAACAACGTGATGTCGCGGAGTGCCAGGTGGGAGACCAAGGCATGGAGATCCGTGACCTGGGACTCCAGCGAGTAGTCGTCCAGGTCCCGCTGCGACAATCCCATGCCGCGCTTGTCGTATCGGACGAGCGAGAACCCGCTTCCGAGGCGTTCGAAGAACGCAGGACCCACCAGCTCTTGCTGATCTAGCTCTAGATGGCTGAGCCAACTCGGCACGACGACCAACGGCGGTCCGGAACCGGTGACGGAATACGCGATCTGTACGTTATCGGGGGTCGTGCAGTAACGAATCGCGGCAGGCATACCCGATTATGCGCGGTAGAAGCGTATCCGGCTACCTATCCCATCGCACTTCGCACAGGCGAACGGCGCGCGCAAAGCCCTGGAGCATCGTCTCGCCATCGGATTAGAAGTCCGCTCGGCCATGTTGGGGACTGTCAGACAACGTCTGAATCTAAGGAAGGTCGAACGCTGTGTGCGACACCAACCGTCAGGTCTAGACCTTCATGGTCTACGACTAATCCGGTGCTCATGCCCGCAGGACAGCTGACGACCGGATTATATGGACGTGACCGCGAGACATCCAATTGAAGCTGTCGATCAATCCGATGTCGGGTGATCGATCACTCTGTCCACCGCACCTCCCACAGCCGCACGCCTTCGTCGAAGCCCTTCGGCACGAACTCGCCGCGGTCGCCGAACACGAACCCCTTCCCCGACAGCAACCCCCGCACGGTGTCCGGCACCAGGATCTCCCCCGCGCCGGCTTTCGCCGCAATCCGCGACGCGAGGATCACCGTCGCGCCAAACAGGTCGCCGTCTTCTTCGATCGGCTCCCCCGCGTTAAGGCCAACGCGCACGTGCAGCGGCTCCGGCATCGATTCGGTGTGCGTGGCAAACGCCCGCTGTAGGGCGATCGCGCACTCCATCGCTGAGGTGACGCTGCCGAAGGAGGCCATGAAGCCATCGCCCATCGTCTTCACTTCGGCGCCGCCGTGCTGCTGCAGGAGTTCGCGCGTGATGCGCTCGTGCTCGCGCAGCACTTGGCGGCCGCGGTCGTCGCCGAGTCGGCGCATCATCTCAGTGTGCCCAACGAGATCGGTGAAGAGCACAGTTCGGAATGGGGTGACAGCGCCCCTAGCTGGAGTTGCCTCAGGACCAGATCTGTTGCCGTCACAGTTCTCGCGCAGGAACTGATCGATGGCTTCGATGATGCTGCCGGAATCCCCACTTCCCGCGAAGTTGACGTTGCCACTAAGCGGGACCAAACGCGCACTCGGAATGCCCCGAGAGAATTCCACGGCATGCTCAAACGGCACATCTTGATCATCACGGCGGTGGAGGATGAGCGTCGGGGCGCTCACCCTTCCCAGGAACTCGGAAACGTCTGCCTCATCGATGTCGTCGCCCGAGTCGAGGACGTCGACGGGGAAGAAGGCGCCGGTTGCGTTGGCCGCGGGCACGACGCGGAAGGGCCGGACGTCGAAGACGCGGTCCATGGTGCGGCGGAGGTCCGCCATCTCGGCAAAGGGGTCCCAACGGGTGATTCTGGTCATCTCTCTTTCCTCCTGTTTGTTATGTCTATCTCTTGCTGAGGCGCTCGGCCGGTGCAGGCCAGCCGGGCACTTCATTTCTAGCTCAGCGGCGGCAATGAAGTCAAGACACCTGATAGTCTCAATATCAACTTTTCCCACAAGATCCTTGATATTTCCCCGGAAGCGATCCTAGACTGGACTTGTCATGGCAGAAGACTTCTACAAGACGCTGGGCGTGGGGAAGACGGCCTCCGAGAAGGAGATCCGGTCGGCGTACCGCAAGCTGGCGCGGAAGCTGCACCCGGACGTGAACCCGGGCGACAAGGCTTCGGAGTCGCGGTTCAAGGAGATCAACTCGGCGTACGAGGTGCTGTCGGACATCGAGAAGCGGAAGAAGTACGACAAGTACGGCGAGAAGTGGGAGTACGCCGACCAGATCGAGGAGATGCAGCGCCAGCGGGGCGCGCGTTTCGGGGGTCACGGCAACGGGGGGTTCCAGCAGTTCGAGATCAACGACCTGGGCAACGTGTTCGGTTCGTTCTTCGGGCGAGGCGGTGGTGGCGGCTTCGGGTCGCGGACGATGTCGCGGCGGGGGACGGACGTGCAGCAGCCGGTGGAGGTGACGCTGGAAGAGGCGTACCACGGGACGTCGCGGACGCTGGAGCTGGTGTCGCAGGAGGCGTGCGGGACGTGCGGGGGCACGGGGCAGGTGGCGGGCGCGACGTGCCACGTGTGCGGCGGGTACGGCGAAGTCCAGCGGCCGCGGCGGCTGGAGGTGAAGATCCCGGCGGGTGTGACCACGGGATCGAAGGTGAAGATCGCCGGCGAGGGACAGCCCGGGATGGGCGGCGGGAGGAGGGGCGACCTGCTGCTGGTGGTGCAGGTGCGGCCGCACGCGCGGTTCGAGCGCAAGGGCGACGACCTGTACGAGGACGTCGACGTGCCGCTGACGACGGCGGTGCTGGGCGGCGAAGTGGAAGTCCGCACGATGACGGCGAAGGTGATGCTGAAGGTGCCGCCGCTGACGCAGAACGGGAAGAGCTTCAAGCTGGGCGGGCTGGGCATGCCGCGGCTGGAGAAGCCGCACGTGAAGGGCGCCGGTAAGGGCGACCTGTACGCGCGGGTGCGGGTGCGGCTGCCGGAGGAGCTGAGCGAGACGCAGAAGAAGCTGTTCGAGGAGCTGAATGCGGCCGGGGTGTGAGGTCGGAAGTCGGAAGTCGGAGGTCGGAGGTCAGAGGTCAGGAGCGCGAGCCTGGTTCGCGGCCGGGGATTCGGCGGAGCTGAAGCTCCGCGGGTACTGGTCAGACGGCGCGCGGGTACTGGCCGGATGAGTAACGGGGAGTGGTAGCGGTATGAACGACGAGCAGATGATGGACGCGGACGAGCCGGTGTACGTGATCTCGATCGCGGCGCGGATTGTGGGCGTGCACCAGCAGACGCTGCGGATGTACGAACGGCAGGGGCTGCTGCAGCCGTGGCGGAAGGCGAACCGGCGGCTGTACTCGCGGCGGGACATCGAGCGGGTGCGGCAGATCCAACGGCTGGTGGCGGACCTGGGGGTGAACCTGGCGGGAGCGGAGGTGATCCTGCGGATGAGCGAGCGGCTGCAGGAGGCGGAGGCGGAGAACAAGCGGCTGCGGGATGAGCTGCAGCGGCTGCGGGGGCGGCACCTGCCGGCGCCGCGGGAGTAGGAGACAACGATGACAACACGCAATTTGACAGACGACCTCCTATCGATCGCGCGCGCCTCGCTACCCGGTGAGATGCCCAAGAGGCTGCGCCAGGTCTTGCTCGACCCGGCCGTGCCGCGCGAGGAGCTTTCCGAGAAGGCCCGCTACGTGATAGGGCTCTTGCTTCTGCAGGCGACGGGACTGGAGTACTGGCCCCCAGAGCGGTTGTCCGCGGCTGAGGTGAGGGCGCTCGGCCTCGCCCAGCCTCGCAGAGAGCGGCGCGCTCTTGCGGAGGAGCTCCGCGAAGACGCCAAGCTCCTGGAGGACGCGTTGATAACTGAAGGTGTCCTGCCGCGGGACGAAGTACGTCCGGAATCGCTGCACGGCCTGTGGAAGGGTGTGGTGATAAGCGAAGAGCCGAAGAGAAAAGGGCGTGATGCCATTGCTGAGTCTTGAGATGGAGATTACTGCCTCGCCGATAGTGCGGGATCTCATAGGGCGGGGCCGCATTGAGCGCTTTCGTCATCAACACCCGCTGGCTTCTGGATTGCGGGCACTTGCCGACCTGGAAGGCTCACGCGCCGTGGGAGACTTTGTCGATCTGTTGCAGCTGGAGATTGATGCTCGCGCGATCGTGACTTATCTCGTCGGTAAGGGCCATGACTCACGCCTCGGAGATGACCTGAGCGATGAGCGAGACTGCGCCGCGCTGATCTTTGAGGGCAGGGTTGCAACATTGCTCTTCGAGCCCTATGTGAATCGCGTCGTCTGGCGCCGCTACGACGGTGCTTCTTCCGACCTCCTGATATTCGGGCCGCGAATGCAGGTCGAATGCACGCAGGCTTCAAACTACGATCTCGAGGCAATGTTGGATAAGGCCACATCGAAAAGGAAACTCGCCCAGCGAAGAGATGCCGATGGCCCCTACTTGCTCGTCGTTGGCACACGCACGCCGAGCGACTTGCACATCTTCCGAGACATCACACAAGACCTTCAGCGGAAGATGAGCGATTGGCACGGGAGGCATCCCGAAATCGCAGGAATCTACTTCTGCGCACCGCAGCCGATACAGCGCCGCGATGCCATGACTCGGGTGGACGAAGACGAGCTAACGCTGCGTGTGAACCACTACACAGGATTCGCCATACGGAACCTCAAGGCCCACGAACCGTTGCCAACAGACTTTGAGAAGAACTGGACGGCCGACGGCTACCGGCTAAGTTCAGTAGGAGAGAGACCATCATGATGAGACAGGATCGGTTTACACAGCAGGCGCAGGAGGTGCTGGCGGCTTCGCAGGAGATGGTGCGGACGCAGCGGCATTCGCAGTGGGACGTGGAGCACGTGCTGCTGGCGCTGTTGCAGCACCAGGACGGGCTGGCAGGCCGCATCCTGGACAACATGAAGGTGGACGTGCGCGCGCTGACGGCGCGCGTGGCGGACACGCTGGCACGCTCGCCAAAGCTGGCGTACGACGTGGTGCAGGTGTACACGACGCCGCGCATCGTGAAGATGCTGGAGACGGCGAACGCGGAGGCCGAGCGCCTGAAGGACGAATACGTCGGCGTGGAGCACCTGCTGATCGCCATCGCGGACGAGCGGGACGGGCAGTCGGCGACGATCCTGCGTGAGTTCAACATCGACAAGGAGCGCATCTACCGGGCGCTGCAGGAGGTGCGCGGGAGCGCGCGCGTGGATTCGCCGACGGCAGAGAGCCGGTACGGGGCGCTGGAGAAGTACAGCGTGGACCTGACGGCGGCCGCCAAGGACGGGAAGCTGGACCCGGTGATCGGGCGCGACGTCGAGATCAAGCGGGTGATGCAGATCCTGAACCGGCGAACGAAGAACAACCCGGTCATCATCGGCGAGGCGGGCGTGGGGAAGACGGCGGTGGTGGAGGGACTGGCGCAGAAGATCGTGGCCGGGGACGTGCCGGAGAACGTGCAGGACAAGCGGCTGCTGGCGCTGGACATTGGCGCGATGGTGGCGGGCTCGAAGTTCCGGGGCGAGTTCGAGGAGCGGCTGAAGTCCGTGATGGACGAGATCCGGCGGGCCGAGGGCGAGGTCATCATCTTCATCGACGAGCTGCACCAGGTGATGGGCGCGGGGGCGGCGGAGGGGGCGATCGACGCGAGCACGATGATGAAGCCGGCGCTGTCGCGCGGCGAGCTGCGGGTCATCGGGGCGACGACGCTGGACGAGTACCGGAAGCACATCGAGAAGGATCCGGCGCTGGAGCGGCGGTTCTCGCCAGTGTTCCTGGACGAGCCGTCGATCGACGAGACGATCGAGATCCTGAAGGGGCTGCGGCCGAAGTACGAGGCGCACCACAAGGTGACGATCACCGACGAGGCGCTGGACTCGGCGGCGCGGCTGAGCGACCGGTACATGACGGAGCGGTTCCTGCCGGACAAGGCGATCGACCTGATCGACGAGGCGGCGAGCAAGCACGTCATCGAGCAGCAGTCGCTCTCGCCGGAGCTGCGGGACCTGCGCAAGCGGCTGGAAGAGCTGCAGATGGAGACGGAAGCGGCGGCGACGCGCGAGGACTTCGAGGCGACGGCGCGCATCAAGCAAGAGGTGCTGATGCTGCAGGAGGAGTACGACGCGGCGAAGGCCGAGTGGGAGAAGACGCACACCGCCGACATGACGGTGTCGGAGCAGGACATTGCCGAGCTGATCGCATCGATCACGGGGATCCCCGTGCACAAGATGCTGGAGGGCGAGGCGGAGAAGCTGCTGCACATCGAGGAGGCGCTGCACGGGCGGGTCATCGGGCAGGACCGCGCCGTCGAGGCGGTGGCGGAGTCGCTGCGGCGGGCGCGGGCGGGGTTGAAGGATCCGAAGCGGCCCATCGGCAGCTTCATCTTCCTGGGGCCGACGGGCGTGGGGAAGACGGAGCTGGCGCGGGCGCTGGCGGAGTACCTGTTCGACGACGAAGAGGCGATCATCCGGCTGGACATGTCGGAGTACCAGGAGCGGCACACCGTGTCGCGCATCGTCGGAGCGCCGCCGGGCTACGTCGGGTACGACGAGGGCGGGGCGCTGACGGAGGCGGTGCGGCGGCGGCCGTACCGGGTGATCCTGTTCGACGAGATCGAGAAGGCGCACCCGGACCTGTTCAACCTGCTGCTGCAGATCCTGGATGACGGGCGGCTGACGGACGGGCAGGGGCGCACGGTCGACTTCCGGAACACGATCATCATCATGACGTCGAACCTGGGGACGAGCAGCGAGGCGAAGGGGAGGTTCGGGTTCGTGACGAGCCGCGCGCAGGACGACGGACAGCGCGAACAGCGGCAGGAGCAGGTGGAGAAGGCGCTGCGGGAGGCGTTCCGGCCGGAGTTCCTGAACCGGATCGACGAGATCATCGTGTTCGAGCCGCTGACGGAGAAGGAGCTGACGTTCATCGTCGACCTGATGCTGGACGAGGTGCGGAAGCGGCTCTCGGACCGGAAGGTGGAGTTCGAGGTCACCGAGGGGGCGAAGGCGGAGCTGGTGAAGCAGGGGTACGACCGCGTGTACGGTGCGCGACCGCTGCGGCGGACGGTCCAGCGGAAGATCGAGAATCCGCTGGCGAAGCGCATCCTGGGCGGCGACTTTGCGGACGGGGACACCGTGCGCGTCGACTGGACGGGGGAGGAGTTCAGCTTCCACAAGGCGATGAAGGAGGCTTCGGCGCCGGAGCGGGAGGCGGTTACGGCGTAGTCAGTAGTTCGTAGTTGGTAGTTAATAGTGGGGCGGGTCCAACATTGGACCCGCCCCTGGGCTTGTGAGCTTTGGCCTGGCTCAGCGGCCGAGGCGCTTTTCGAGCTGCGATACGCGGCCGTTCACGCGCATGACGGCGATGGTGCGGCCGATGGTCGGCATCACGAGCCCGTACACCAGGACGCCGGCGATCAGCATCTGGATGAGCAGCGCGCGCGTGGCGATGGCAATGGAGTACTGCTGCAGGAGGACGGCCGCTCCGGCACCAGCGAGGAGGCCGCAGATGATGCCGAGGAGCGTGATGCGCGGCGTCCATCGGGCACGCCGCAGGCGTCGTGGCTTTGGGGCCGGCGCGGGTGCGCCTCCGCCGGGGGAGATGGCCATGAACGGCACCCGGAAGGGCAGCGTGATCACGGCGAACACGAGGGCGCCGAGGCAGCCGAATGCTGAGCCAAACAGGGAGCCGAGGAAGGGGTTGTCGCCCACGGCGAAGTCCTCGATGGTATGGGCGGCTTCGGCGCGCGGGCCATCCTCCTTTGCCCGCGATTCTCGGAACGCGTCCTCGACCATGTCCTTCATGTCATCAAGGCCGCCGGCTGCGGGCTTTTCGCTTGCCCGCGATTCTCGGAAGGCGTCCTCGACCATGTCCTTGATGCCGCCGAGCCCGCCGGAGCTGCTGGAGGCCGAGGCCACGACTCCGGCGGCGGCGCCGACGGTACCGAGGGCGACGGCACCAGCACCGGCAGCGCCGGCGATGGTCGTGAGGGGATTGCCTTCTACATCGATGAGGACCGCACCGGAACAGACGTCGCCGTCGGTGAGCGTTGCGACGCCATACACCTTGTACAAACCGACGCCGGCGGTGGCGTAGTCATCGACGTCGATGAAGTCGGAGAAGAAGGAGTCGCCGTTGTCGTCGCGCTTGTCGCCGGGGAGCTTCTGGCCGAAGTAGTCGAGCTCGATCTCGTGTGACTCGAAGCCGGTCGCGGTCGACATCGTGAGCTCGACCTGGCCGCCCTTCTGCACCTTGATCGCGTCGCCCTTGTCGTTGCTGTCGAGCGTCTCGACGTCGATGCCGTTGACGGTGGCACCGCACGGACCGTCGATCTCCGCGGAAGCGGTCGAGACGGCGGTTGCCATGGCTGCGAACACGGCAAACAGGCAGGCCGCCAGGGCGAGGGCCGTCCGATCTGCCCTCCGAATGACCGCGTGGTTCATACAGCACCTCTCTGTGCTTGCGCCGGGCCGCGCGGCCGGGCCGGGGACATCATCCGGCGGCGACCGGCGCAGTGCAAGAGGCTCAGGTCAGAATGAGGGAGCCAGAACGGCCCGGCGAAAACAATCAATAAGGCGTCAAGGAAGGATTCACCGCAGCATGACGGACGTAGTGCGGGTAGCTCTCAGCCCCGCGGCCAACGGGAGGTCACGCCATGACGGGGGCGGCCAGCCCTGCGGAAATAGCTTTGGGCTAAGACCCGGATGTAGAGCGCGAACGCTACCGAGAATCCGGTGGCAAGACGCATTCGCGCCGGGGCGTTCGTGGGGGACGATACGGTCCGTGCCGACTCCGTGAATGAGGAGGCACCGGACCGTGAGGGCATCGTCGCTCGCGAGGAGGCAGCCCGTTCCTCACCATACGTCGAGCAGACAGCGCCTCAACGCCTCACCAATGTCTGCCGCTCTCACAGAGCGACTACGGTGGCGCCGCACAGCTATCGTCGAGCTGTTGGTTCAGCACGCTGACGTCCTGCAGCGACACGGAGCCATTCCCAGCCTGACTCCGCCATGGCTTGCTGGGATCACCGCTCGCTGTGCGGTCATACTCGCGCCCATCCTCGATGCCGTTGGCGTTCCAGTCCGTGTCGTAGTCTAGGCCACCTCCGTTAGGGCCCCCGTTGTCCACAGTCCCGATGTACGACATGATCGAAGATCGATCGTTAGTATTGATCACACGATCACGCGGACTATTCGGACTTGCGGAACTCAGCGCGGGCACAGGGACGTCGAAGAAATCCCACTGAGAGAGGGCATCACGATCCCCACCCAAAGCGGAATCGACGCCCCATTCCTCGATCGTTGAACAGCCATCGCTATCGTGATCAGCGTTCTCATCCATGAAACATCGGATGGTCATCCCGGTCGTAGTTGTATCGAAGATGTCGCCTGCCCACTCGATGAGCGTTGAACCGAAAACGTCGTCCTGCGTGAAGTCCACCAAAGAAACCACGAACACGCCGTCCTGCAGACAACTCAGCTCGAGTGTAGTCGTGACGCCCGTAAAGCTGGTCTGCTGTATGCCGACGCAGCCGCCGTATCGAACGATCGTGTCTTCTGAATCCGGCCCCTGGGGGCTCTGGTCGTAGTTGTCGACGCAGAAGTCGAGGCCGGTCGCGGGTACCTGCTCCTCCACACTCAGCGGGTCGAACCGCAGCCCAGCTGACGGGATCTCGATTTCCCACTGGTAGCCGTAGTAGCCTGTGGCCGTCTCCGCGACCTGCACAGCTATGGAGAATGGTCCGTCACCGCTCACATCGCGAGATACCTGAATGCCCGGCTCCTCGGAACTGGCATCGAGCGCCATAAGATTGGACGGCGTACCAGCCTCTGTTTGTTGGATGACCAGTCCGCTAACTCCTAGCCCAACGAGCGGGATCAATCGCAATAGTCGATGCAAGACGATACCTCTCTTCGTGCAAAGAAACGCGAGCCACCTCATTCGGGCCGACAGGGGTCGGTTTGGGCGGCGAGCATCAGCGACGCGTCAGCTAACGTCACAGCGCCGCTCCCGTTGATGTCTTCGCGCGGACTTGATGTGCTGCCGGACTTGCCGAGGACCCAGGACACGTCTATCAGCGAAAAGTAGCCGTCAGTGGGCGGCCGGACATCTGGGCAGAACACGCCGTGACGGCCAGTAAGCGCGTCCATCCACACATAGCCCAGATGGAACCGTTGGAACGAGATGCACAACGGCGTCGAGCCCGAAGGGCACGACCCTCGTTCCTGCAACGCCATGCCAAGCGGTCGAAGGATTCCGAGCTTGTCGGTTCCGCCAGCCGCCCACCACGCCCAGAAGATCGAGCCGACCAGGTGGGCCTGCGTCTGGTCCCAGTTGGCGACGTGAATCGCGTTGAACTCTCCCCCGAAGCCGTCCGGATGATGGCGGAAGTCTTGCATCCGTCCCCACGCCTTGTTGGCCGTCATGTTGAGTGTGCACGTGCCCGGGCAGTGCTCGTGTGTCCAACCGATCGTGTTCCATGCGCCATGCGTCTTGTAGTAGGTGCGCAGCGTTGCCCCGGAGGCGCTAAATTCTCCGATCAGGGAGTTCGTGGAGGTCGCAGATCCGCCATCGATCTGACCAGCACCAGGAATGGACTGTCCCCAGTGCAGGTGATCGCCGCCCGGACAAGGGAGCACGTTACCAGAGCCACCCTGAACACCGAGCTGATCTCCCTGAAATGCAATTGCGCCCTCCGATACACTCGCGGACGCCAAGTGGGCATAGACCACGCCACTCACCTGGACGAAGGTGCCGAACCCCTCATCCGGTCCACAGTCTCCGTCCGTTAGCTCTACACCTTCGACATCTCCGTAAACGGCGTTGATCACGGCCAGATCTGATATGACTACGTCATAAGCTGCGACGCACTCGAACGGCCATTCTCCATTTGGATAGCAGCCATGCACACCGCTGTAGGGATAGGTGGTAATCGTTCCCGCAGTCGTTGGCCTCCATGGCCACTTGTATTCGTACTCATCGTGGTCAGCTTGAACTGTTCCCGCCGTGACGAGGACGCCGACCAATCCAATGAGCGAGAGGATACTCTTCATGGAGCCACATGTAAGAGGCTGATCATCTGATCGATGAGGTCCTTGGCACCCGAGCTAGTGGTTCTCCAGTTGAATGTCAGATGCAGGTATGTCGAAGGTCCACTGTTGCCAAGGCCGAGGGAAACTTGAAGCGACTCTAGCGGCCCTGCAGGATTACTCGGTTCGCCAACGAAATGGCAACCAACTGCCGTATTTCCATCGATGAGTAGCTCGACCGGCTCGCCGCTGGTCTTGCCTGGCAGGCCCTCGATAGTCGAGCAGGATTCTCCTATGGGTTCGGGGAAGGCCGCTGAACGGGCGAGCGCAACGGACGCAGACACGCGAGGCATAGCACTCGCGTCATCTGGTACTCGTATCGTCTGTGCGCCAAACGCGCCCTCGCGAGCGGTCGCCAGCAGCCAACCTGGATAGCACACAGAGAAGTGGCCCTCGGGGTCGTTGTAAGCCGCCCAGTCTGACGGGCAGTCTGTGCGGCCAGACGAAGCGGCTGATGTTGGCGTCACCGGGGCTGGCGTCGCTTCCGTTTGTGGCGGTGAGATCGACGTCTCGCCAGGTGTCACCTCGGATGTTGGCGTATCCGCGGCAGCCGCAGGCTGCGCTGTTTGCGTCTGCTCGGCCGTCGTCAGCGGGTCGCCACAGGCAGCGAAGACGGCGAAGAACAGCGCTGGGCTCGCATAGATGAGGTACTTGAAGCGGCGCATCGCGGCGATTGTCGCTTTTTTTTTTGCGCATTGTCAATCCAATCTCCACCCAAGAACCACTCACTCCGCTTCCTCAACTCCGGACAGCTTCGTGCCCAAGGGGGGCAAACCTGCTTCAATGCGGGATACGCGTACGGGCACCCGCCCGCCACAACTAGCCGGGGAGGTCATTCGTGGCACTGGGACTCAAGCGCATCGACCACGTGAGCATGGCGGTGTGGAAGCTGGACGAGCAGGTGGAGTTCTTCACGAAGGTGTTCGGCTGGAAGGAAGCCGGGCGCTTCACAAACGAGAAAGAAGGGTTCGCCGGGTGCGTGCTGGACGTGCCGGGCGCGGACGGCCAGCGGCAGATGCAGTGGGAGATCCTGGAACCGATCGGGGACAACAGCTTCATCGCGAAGTTCCTCAACGAGCGGGGGCCCGGGCTGCACCACGTGACGCTGGAGGTGGCGGACGCGGACAAGGCGGCGAGCAGCCTGCAGGAGTGCGGGATCGAGCCGTTCGGCGGGCCGCGGGTGAGCTACGACTGGAAGGAGATGTTCATCCACCCGAAGTCGTCGGGCGGGGTGCTGTTTCAGCTGTTCGAGCAGCTTGATGAGCCAGGTTTTTTGGGCGGGCCGCCGGTTGAGAAGTGAGATGGGAGAAGTGGGACGTGTGAAGTGGGAAGCGTGAGACGGAAGCTTGAGGCCGGGCTGACGGGCATATGACGTAGCTTTCGCCAATGCTTGCGGTCAGCGATCCGGGCGGCGCGATCGACTTCTATTCGCGTGCATTCGGGGCGGAGGTGCGGTGGTGCATCGGCGAGCCCGCGGAGGTTGCGGGGCTGTCGATCGACGGCGCGGAGTTCTTCCTCGCGCTAACGCGTCAGTGCGTCGCTGCCGGAACGTCGCGGTAGCGCACAGACCTCCAAGAAGTAGGCATAGCGCCTGAAGTCCATTCGCTGTCCGATCACACGCTCGAAGTACGCCCTGTGGATGCGCTCGATCGGGTAGCACCCACCAACAAGATTCTCATCATCGCCATAGTCGAACATCGCGCGAAGATCAGCCAAGCGAAACGAGCGCAACTCGTATTCGGCTACCAACCCCTCGTCGCCACCTCTTCGGAATTGCGTCACTAGACGGACGAAACTCCGGCTCATCGTTCGCGCTCTGCAGTGTCGGGCGAGCCGATTCGCTCGCCGGCGATCCAGGTTTCCGTGACGCGCAGATTGTCGTCGAGGAGCACGAAGTCGGCGATGTGGCCGGTCGAGAGGGCGCCGAGGTTGTCGAAATGCATGGCGCGGGCGGGGACGCGGGAGGCCATGGACCAGGCTTCGGGGAGGGGGACGTCCATGTGGGCGACGGCGTTGCGGACGGTCTGGTCGAGGGTGATGACGCCGCCGATGATGGTGCCGTCGGCGACGCGGACGGCCTTGCCGCCCTCGACGCGGATCGCCTGGCCCTCCCACTCGCCATCGCCATCGACGGTGCCGGCCAGGGGCATGCCGTCGGTGATGAGGGCGACGCGGTCCCAGCCTTTGGCGCGCAGGAGGACGCGGGCGGCGGCGTAGTCGACGTGGGCGCCGTCGCCGATGAGCTCGGCGGTGACGGCGTCGGAGGTCAGGACGGCGCCAAGGACGCCGGGGTCGCGGTGGCCAAAGGGGCGCATGGCGTTGAAACAGTGGGTGACGTGGGTGACGCCTCGAGCGATGGCGGCCGTCGCCTGGTCGTAGGTGGCGTCGGTGTGGCCCATGGCGGCGACGGCGCCGGACGCGACGACGGCGTCGATGAGCTCGCCGGCGCCGGGGAGCTCGGGCGCGAGGGTCATCTGGACGATCTGGCCGCCGGCGGCGTCGTACAGCTCGCGGTATTCGTCGGCGCTTGGGGCGCGGAGCCACCGCGGGGGGAAGGCGCCTTTACGGACGGGGTTGATGTAGGGGCCCTCGAGGTGGAAGCCGAGGACGCGGGCGCCTCCCGGGACCGCGCCGATCACGGGGGCGAGGGCGCGGAGACGGCGGAGGATTTGCGGGTGGTCGGCGCCGGAGGTGCTGATGAGGAAGCCGGTGACGCCACGCTGGGCGACCCAGCGGGCGTAGGAGCGGACCTGGTCGGGGTCGTCGGTCATGAGGTCGAAGCCGCCGCCGCCGTGGACGTGGACATCGATGAGGCCCGGGGCGAGGTAGTGGCCGCCGGCGTCGATGATGGCCGCGCCGGGCGGCGGCTTATCGCCGGGCGGGAGGATGGCGGTGATGCGATCGCCGTCGACGAGGATCGCGCCGGCGCGGACGGAGTCTTCGAGGATGAGGCGGGCGTTGGTGATGGCGGTGGTCATGTGGGTACGCCTACGGTCTAACAATCGATATGCGTGAAGTGTCTGCGTTTGAGTTTTCGTACTTCATCGCAGCATGCGGCCAGGTGGAAGGACCGCTTTATGCCAAAGACGAAGTTGACCACTTCCTTTCCAGCGGCCTTCGCTTCTACCACGGCCGCCGCGAAGTCACCATCTGCCGAAACCAGCGCGGCGACGTCGTAAAGGTCACGCTCGGCCCCCAACGCGAGGTCCAGCGCGAGCATCACATCGACTAACTTCTCTTGAGGCTTGGCTCCACGATCGTTGAGATATCCAAGCTTGAGCGTCACACCGTTCTGCGCGGCGATATGCGCGTAGTACCTGAGCTGTTGCCCGTACATTGGTTCGGGAGTGTACTTGAGGAGCGGTGTGGCGTTGTAGTAGTGGACAGACGCCAGGTCAAATCGATTGTTGATGGCCTCTGCAAACGCCCGCACGTCGTATTGTGTTGGCCAGCCCAGCTGCTGAAGCCGATAGTGCACGTTCCGACCATCGATGAACACGGCCAATCGTTTAGTTCTCTTAACAGTTTCCTGTTGCACGTTCAGGCCCTTGTCGAGCACTTGAGGTTGTATTGACTAGCACCTACGAGGCCGAGGATAATGATGTACCACCTCAGAGTTGCTCGCGCAGCAACCTGAGTGACAGGAGCTTCCGGCTTAGCCGCGGCTCCTGTCTTCTTTTCCAGCACCCAGCTCTTAAAGCACTCTCTTCGCGCATCGCTACTTCTGGCAGTTGCGGCACCAGCTGGTGACGCGCTGGTTGGGGGCGATCTCGGTGATGTGGGCGCCGCAGCGGGGGCAGCGGCCCTCGTCCTTGGGGGCGCCGGGCTTGGCGGCCTTGCGGTGGACCTTCAGGTGCTCGCGCCACTCTTTGTAGTCGAGCTCGTCGCGGAAGTGCTCGCGCAGGATGGGGATGCTGCGGTCGTAGGTCTTGCGCAGGCCCTCGAACAGGCGGCCGATATCGTCGTCGGACATGGTGCTGCGCTTCCGGAAGGGGTCGAGGCGGGCCTCGAAGAGGATCTCGTCGGAGTAGGCGTTGCCGACGCCGGCGATGAACTTGTGGTTGGTGAGGACGTTCTTGATCTGGCCGGGGTGCTTGCGGATGCGCTCGCGGAACTCCTGCTCGGTAACCTCGAGGGCGTCGGGGCCCATCTCGGCGAACATGGGGACGGACATGACGGCGTCGGCGGGGACGACGTAGATCTTCCCCATGAGGAGCTGGTCGCTGTAGCGGATCTGCATGCCGTTCTCGAGCGTGAGGATGAAGCAGGTGCGCGCGCGCTTCTTCTTCGCGGGCTCGACGTACTGGAAGCGGCCCGTGAGCATGGCGTTGATGACGAGCACACGCTCGTCGGCGAGGCCGGTGAGGAGGAACTTGCCGCGCCGCAGCGTCTGGCCGAGGCGGTTGTTGGTGAGCGTGGCAGTGAAGTCGGCGGCGCCGGTGCGGACGACGTGGGGGATGAGGACTTCCGCCTGCGTGACTTCGAGGCCGACGACGCGGTCGTTGAAGAAGGCGCGGATGGCTTCGAGGTCGGGGATCTCGGGCATGGGGGCAGGGTACCCGGCGGGGTAGCGTGTCTCATAGCCAGCTAGCCCGTGCGGGGGCTTGTCGATAGGATCGGGGCGCGCGACGGATCCGCTTCGCGCTGGTGCCGGACATCCTACGAGGCCCACCCGATGACCCTGGTTGTGCAGAAGTACGGCGGCAGCTCCGTGGCGGACGCCGCGAAGATCAAAAACGTCGCGGCGCGCATCAAGCGCACGGCCGACGCGGGCGACCGCGTTGTGGCCGTGGTCTCGGCGATGGGCGACACAACGGACGAGCTGATCGAGCTGGCGCACCAGCTGAGCGAGCACCCGGACCCGCGGGAGATGGACGTGCTGCTGAGCACGGGAGAGACGCAGTCGAGCGCGCTGATGGTGATGGCGCTGCACGCGCTGGGGGCGGACGCGGTGAGCCTCTCGGGCGGGCAGGCGGGGATGCGGACGGACTCGGTGCATCGGGGGGCGCGGATCCTGGCGATCGAGCCGAAGCGGGTGCGCGAGGAGCTGGCGAAGGGGCGGATCGTGGTGGTGGCGGGGTTCCAGGGGCTGACGGAGGAGGCGGGCGACGTGGCCACCATCGGCCGCGGGGGATCAGACACGACGGCGGTGGCGTTCGCGGCGGCGCTGGAGGCGCGGTGCGAGATCTACAGCGACGTGGAGGGCGTGTACACGGCGGACCCGCGCATCGAGCCGCGGGCGCGCAAGCTGAGGGACGTGTCGTACGAGGAGATGCTGGAGCTGGCGAGCAAGGGCGCGAAGGTGATCGCGCCGCGCGCGGTGGAGCTGGGGTCGGT
>Ga0326597_10000518_pt1 | contig 68791 bp, 101 predicted proteins | sample RVTome_12_FD_203789 | JGI IMG/M metagenome (GOLD analysis project Ga0326597, IMG submission 203789) | Soil microbial communities from uranium-contaminated site in the Upper Colorado River Basin, Wyoming, United States - RVT100D185 | ecosystem: Environmental > Terrestrial > Soil > Contaminated...
CCACGATTCCGATGACGATATAGGGCAAATAGGCAGTAGAGGTCGTCAGGGTTGCTTGTGCGCTAGCAGCCTGCAATACGGCGGCGGCCTGGGCTGAAGCAGCTTCGGTCACGGCCGCAGCTTGGGCGGCGTGTAAGCGCGATTCGGCTTGGGCCTGAATAACCTGGGCCTGGGCGTCTCCTCTGGCGCGGGCCTGCTCAGCGGCGGCGTAATGGCGATTCGCGGCGGATTCCTCCCAGGCTGAGCAGCCAAAAGCGATGACGGCGGCTAGACCTAACAGGACAATGAGATAGCCTAATATCGGTTTCATGATACCTCCCCATCTAATTCGTTAAAAATCCCTTCGTCAAAGGTCAGGGCGTCCAGGGTGGGGCCAGCCAGTAACGCGGGCTGGCGTATCTGGCGCATCAGTTGCGCGTTCTGTTGATTCTGGACGTTCTGCATGGCCGCCATGATGGTTAGATTCTCTCTGGTGTTGGCGGTGAAATTGACTTGCTCCCGGCGGGCGTGAAGATAGCCGGCCAGGGCGGACAGTCCGAATCCGGTGAGGATCAGGACAATAGCCGCCACAGCCCCCAGGACAATCGCGGCGGCGATGTTGCCCTCGGAAGCTAGACTGATGAGGCCAGCCAGGAGAAAAAGGGAAAGAACAATCAAAATCAGGCTGAATGTAAATTTATTCATTATCAATGTCTCTTTTTATCTCTTTCAGGATCATCAGGATGATAAAAAAAATGCCAACTATAATTATCATGGTGATAAACCACAATAAAAAGGTGGCAACAAAGTTACCAGCGGCGGCAAGTTGGCCTAAAAAGCGCAATAAAAATAAAAAGCCAAGAAACAAACTGGCGGCAACAAATTCTACTAGTATTTGTTTCATGTATCCTCTTTGCACAGATGCAGCCCAAGCCGGGCTAACTCCGCCAGAAGGTCGGCGGCAAAATTACGGTGTAATACATGCTGCCCGTAAGACAGGTTCAGGTCGCTTCTCGCTTGCCGAACAGTCAACACCCGCTCAGGGACAAGATACTGGGCCAAGATAGGCGGCTGAAGTTCATTGGCCGGCCGCCCTGGGCGCGATTCGGGCAACTCAGGCGGGGCTACATCCTCAATATCAGGTGCAACTATCTCGGCCCGCTCAAGGCGGCCATAATCAGCCTCAGTCGCCATGGCAACCTGAAAGCGGTCAACGTTGGGGCCAATGATGTGTAAAAAATCTCCCTGCCCGGTCAGTTTGTGGGCTTCAAGACCGGCCTGCCCGGTCAGGCGCACAGACATGGTGGCATCTGTGACCAGGCCCACAAAGCGGTTTTGTAACTTGTCCAAAATCGCGGGCAGGTCACGGTGGGTCGGCTTGAGGCTGCCCAGGATGACATTGATTTTGAATTTACGGCCATTGACCAGGTTTCTTACAATTCCCAGGCGCTGTTCATTTTTTTGTAAGACCTCATCTCCTTCGTCAATGACCACCGTCAGCCGGGGGAGGGCTTTATCAATGCCCCTGGCCCGGCGGCGTTCAAATTCCTGATTAGCAAATAGGAGCGCCCGGTCTATAGCCTCTTGGTCTGTCGCTACCGGCGTGGCCAAGTGCGCAACATTGGCAAAGGAACTATATTCGCCATGCGGGTCAATTAAAACTAGTTTCATCTGGGCGGGAGTATAGGTTTCGGTCAGGGCTAGCAAGATAGACTTTTCAGCCTCAGTCTTGCCACTGCCAGTCGTACCTGCCACCAGAGTATGCGGGGCCGATTCCTCAAATTTGAAATCTATCTGCCGGCGCATCTCCCCCAGGCCAACCCCCAGGCCGGTGACATCGGCGCGGCTATAGGATTCCCAGTAGAGGGTTGCCAATTGGTATTGGTACATAACCAGCCCAGTTTGGCGATAGGCTAAAACGGCCTTACTCCTCGAAGCCAGGGCTACAGGCTCGGCCAGGTGGAGCGCCTTGTCCAGAGTGGCGGGGTCGCTCAAGCGCACCCCAAAAGACAGGTGGCGCGCGCCCCTGGTCGCGCGCTCAAGGCGGCCAGCTAGACCTTGCCGGGCATAGAGCAACTGGAGAATGATGGCATAACGGCGAGCATTGGCTGCCAGGCTGTGTTCTGGAAAATCCCTTTGTTTCGGAAATCCCCCCAATTTCCCGGAAACTGGACGCATGGAATTTCCGTAAGGGGTTTCCGAAACACTTTTTACCCTATTTTCCGAAACATTTCCGAAACATTTCTGTAACAAGTTACGCATAGATTCCTCGTAGTTGAAACTCGATAAGTTTGGCGGCTACCTCTAAACCTACCCCTCGGCTGAGCTCGCCGCAAGCCTGAGATAACCCCATCACTGGCTGTCGGGCCATCTCCCCCAAGGCAGCCAGGATGACGAAAAGTAAGACGAATCCGATAAAGCGGGCCAAGGCCAGGCGCAACGTCAAGAGGGCAATTATGCTCAGGGCCACGGTCAAGAGCGCGACCGCCGGGCCGCGTAGCCGCTCGGCCAGGGTGGGGACGGTTTCAATGGTGTACTGTGAACGCGATAGGTCAATAATTATGCACAAGAATTTCATGGTGTTGTCTCGCCGTCATCATCATGAAGTAGGTAGTGTTTATCGAGTGACCAGACCAGTAGCCAAATTGGTCCGTAAAGTATCGAGAAATCAATTAGCTGTCCCAACAGCCAAACTCGAAATTTATACCACAAGATTAAAAATTTCATGCCTTCACCCTTCCGGCCAATTGGCCATTCAAGGCTTTTTTGTCCCCTTTTATCGTGCTTACGCTGACCCCCAACTGGTCGGCCAATTGCTCATTGGTCAGGTTAGTGGTAGTCAGGAGGTCAACCAGTTTGGCCCGGCGGCCAATGACCTCATCTTGTTTGGCCCGGTTAGCCGCCTTAAGGGTTTCTGGCCAGTCAAAATGCCCATTCTGGCCGGTCAAAATGCCCGGACTATCATTGCCCTGGGCGGCCATGGTTGACCGGGCCTGGTCAATTTGCCCGGTCAGGGCAGCCAGGGTCAATTTGGCCTGGTCAATTTGCCCGGTCAGGGCAGCCAGGTCATTGTCCCGATTGGCCAATTTGTCCGTCAGGCTCTTGACCTCCAACCTGACCTGGTTAGCCTGCATGGTCAATTTTTTGACCTCATAGACTAGCCCTGACCGCTCCTGTTGCCCTCTGAGCCGGTCATCCCGGTCGGTTTCCCATCTGGTCAGGTCGCTGGCCAGCGCATTTGAAACATAAACGCTGGCGGCGAATACGACAAAGGCCGGGAAAACTAGATGAGCTTTATCCGGCAAAAATTCAATGGCCACGGTCAATCCAAAGGCAGTCAAAAAGTAAATAGCCGCCATGGTCAAGGCCAGGCCAAACGGGGCCGCCGGGTCAGACTTCAACTTGACCAGATTCCAGTTGCGCGCCCGGAGCGCGGTCTTACTCTGGAACATGCCAATGAGCTCTATCGCCGTGGCCGTGACCAGGGCGATCCGCTCAGGCGCACCTACTGTGACCATGGCCCGGTAGACGCTATAGGCCGCCGGGATCGGGGCCAGCACTGGGGCCAGGCGGGTGACAACACCTAAAAAGGACTGGTCAAAAGAATCGACCAGGCCCAGGACCACCCGCTGCGATTCCCGGAAGAAACGGATTAAAATATCGGCATAATTGTTCATAGTGTCTACCAAAAAAATTAAGCAAAGATAAACCATAAGGCTATTATATAAAGGAGCCCAGCACTGCAGGCGGCCAAGACGACAAACGTAAACGGGACAGACTGCTCGCTTGTCGGCTCATCCTTAATGAGCAAGTAATACAGAAAGAAGATCGAGATAGATGGCCAGAATAGAGCTATAGTCATGGCCATAGCTGGCAGGCTCAGAATAACTACAATGATTGTGAATAAACTTTTTTTTGTCATCATAAACCCTCTTGTTTCTTGTATTTTATTTCCCATGCCTTATCATCCTGGTATTGCGCCTCATGTTTCTTACAAAAGAACACCGGCCCAGAGATAGCCAGAGAACCTGTCCGGAGTCGAGGCCCTTTCTTCCTGCAATAGACACAGACTTGGGCCTCGAACCGGGCTAAAGCCCGGGGAAGGGGGACAAATGTCCCCTGCCCGGTTCGTTCTTTCATGGACCGGCGAGCCGGGCGAATTACGGCGGCGCGATACCGCCTGACAGGTCGCCATTTTGTCATCGGCGTCATACCTCCAATTTAGGAAAGAAAAGCCAGGTCAAAGGCGGCGCGGTAGTTTGGTCGCTCAGGCTTGGATTCCTCGACCCGTCGACCAAACAGCAAATAAATCAGAATCATCAGCCACACGGCCAACAGAAGAATGATGCTGCATATACGCAAAGTAAGCGTGTCCTTGGTCATCGGTGCCAAACCTCATCAACTAACTTTGATAAAAAGGCAATGTCAACTCCGACTGGAGTCGGGTCCAGCGCTTTGCCAGTTCCCCGGCCGGCAAAGAAGCCGGCATTGTGCCTGAACCAGGTTTTCAACTCCTCATAAACAGGCCCCATGCCCGGAACGAAAAAATCAATCCCTAGTTTCATGACCGCTCCGACCAGTTCCCCCACGTGGGGGGAGGTCACTTCAGCTCCACCCAGACGGGTAATCCCGACCGGGCGCGAGATGAGTTCGCCCGCTTCGTTTTCAATCGGCTTTCCTACCCAGACCACTAGGCGCGCGCCCATTTCCTCGGCGGCGAAGGTGGTTGAGATGCCGCCGCCGACTACGCCAATGACCAGGCCGTCATCAGAGCGGTAGACGGTCTTTTCCTTGAGGTCTGCCAGGGCTTCATGGCGTCGTTTTAGGTTGGCCGCAATGAGGTCAAAAAGCCGAAAGGCAAATTCCAGGATTTCTGAATCGGTGTGCTTCTCGGCCTTATAAGCTGACAAAAGAGAATGAAAACCAACCTCGCGGCTTTCCGCCGATTCTTGAGACATGATGTCTCCCTGCCAGATGAGTAAGACAAGGGGAGTCAGGTATTTAATTTTGTAACCATTGTGGATAAGATGCTCGAAAAGCATGCGGGCGGCGCAGGTTGACAGCGCCTCGACCGGGAGAAGGTGGTGGTGGTCGAAGCAACCCCGGTCAGGGTCATAAATTCCCCCACAGTCGCCAACAAAATCGGCGAAGGCTATAAGTTCCGGGGCGGGGGTGTTCAGATTGATGAACTTATGAGTTACTTCCTGTCCCTGGCCTGGAAACCGGGAAACTAGCCAGGCAAAGAGAGCGGAATCGCCATCGGGGGAAACGTGGGTTACGCAAAGCATGAAATTCTCCTTAAAATTTATTTTGAAATTAAAGCCTTCCCGACTGGTTTTATTGCGCTATAGGGCAAACGGCAAAATATTTTGCCAGTAGTGGCGGCTTCCTGATTGCTCGGAAGTATAAACACTTTCACTGGAGCAATAACATAAGCCAGCACGCCCCACTTCCCAGTATCGGTGACGATCAATAGCGCTGGGTACCAGTCATGGGAAGGGTCTAAAATTTGAACAATAGTTCCTGTTTCGATTTGCATATCGGTTTCCATACTGTTACCTCTCTTTTCGGGTCTATCTGAATGTGGTAGGCAAAAGATAGGGATACTTATGAGAAGTTTCCCCATCTACCGAAAGAACCTCCTCCGGTTTGATATATTGGAGAGGTTGATAGAAGTGGTGCGATAAATCTTCCGGTTCAAAAACAAAACCGACTAGCAGTCTGTTTTCGGTATATAAAAACTCTTTTAGTTGTCCTCTCCGCCCATCCGTCAACATAAACAAGCCTTTTTCGTTGGCGGTTGATTGGACTTTGTGCTTTTCCTCGAAAAATTCAAATTCATCAGATTTACTTGGTTGATGTTGTACAGTTATTTTGATAGTTGCCTCCTTATAATTCAACCAGCATCAGCAGGCCCCAGGGGCCTGGGCTAAGCCGGTACTCTGTCTTTGGCGTGGCCTTCGCCTTGGCCGCCTGAGCCAAGTCCGCTTGGCGCACCAGGTCGGCTATTTGCTCGTGGGAAAGCCGCCGAAATGCCAGGTATAACCTGACCTCATTCTTGCAACTTTTGAAAATTCGGTTTACAATAGCCATTGTACTTTCATCTCCTTTGAAATGACCAGCCTGGTGATTCTCGCTCGCCGGGCTGGTCTTTTTTTGTCCCCCCCCAGGCGGCTGGCTGGGCCGCCACGGGGGAAGGACACAGACCAAAACTTTTAGGAACTTTGAAAGCCTATCACCTCCTTAATTTTCTTGTCTGGTGCCAATGTGGGCTCCGGTTCGGACTCCGGTTCTGGCTCCGGCGGCCAGTGGCAACTTCCGTCTCCTAGACAGAGTGGACACTGTCCAGGAGCCAAAAAGTCGCAGCCTTGGGGCCTAGTTTTCATGTTTGTATCGTTCATGTTCATGTTCATCTTGTATTCTCCTTATCTTTTTCTATCCAGCCCGCCGACGGCTTAGGCTTCTGATATATTTGCTGTGATGAAGGCAACCGATCCTCCTACGAGGTTTGGCCGCCGGGCGGGTCAGATGATTAAGAGAATATTATCATATAATATAATACTTGTCAAGTACGAATATTCCACTTGACAGATTATTTTTTTTAGAGTATGATTTATTATGGCAATGAATAGAGGTTAGTCATTTGTCCCTGGTCCTTTGTCCTTTGCAAATGACTAATGACAAATGACAAAGGATTAACACCGAGGTGACAATGAACAATATACCAAAAATTTTATCCGTAAAGGGCTGGAGTCCATATCGTCTCTGGCAGGCCCTGGGCGGCCGGCCTTCAGACCGGACACTTGCCTATAAGCTAGCCAGGCCGGAGGAAAGCCTGGACTTCAAGAAATGGGCGACCATGATTAAGGTCGCTCAGGTTCTGGAAGTATCTCTGGCGACTTTGGCCGCCAATGGGGAGGCGGAAATTGAGTTTCAACCGGGGCATATTGTCCCAGCTGGAAACAATATTCCGGTCCTCTTGAGCCAGCGGGAGATGACCCAGTACGGGTTAGCAAAGGCCCTCGGCGGGGAATCGAGCCACTTTGCCCTGGCGTACAAACTGGGCAAAGGAAAGGAGTCGCTGGCGGCAAAGCAGTGGGGGACCCTGGTCAGGGTGGCCGAGATTTTAGAGGTTGACATAGAGGACTTGGCAAAGTAGGTCAGAGGAGAGTACAATAATAAAAAACCCGCTGTGGGGGCGGGCTTTTTTGGCGACGTTTATTTTTGGGGGAGGTATCACGTCTATGACCAGTATTATACCTTATTTTTCCGTGAAATTCAAATTTAATGGGTGGCGGCTATGAAGCGCACCCTACCGGATCGGAATCAAGCAGAGGTAGTCGAGGCCCTGGAGCGATGTGGGTTTGTGGTCATTTCGCTTCATAATGTGCCGGCGGCAACACAGGACAAATCTCTGCAGGGGCTGCCAGATTTGCTGGCGATTCAGGCTGAAGGTTTGACTCTCATAGGGGACTTCAACCAGCGCCAGGTTCTGGCTGTGCTGCAAAAGGTCGACGGCCTCATCGTCCTGAGAGGGGCGGCGGTGCCGGTAGAGGTAAAGGTTGAGGGGGAATCGCTCCGGCCCGACCAGGTGGGTTGGTGGGCGCGAGTAGGGTTGTACCCGTTGGTATTGCGCTCCGCGGGGGCGGTATTCGATTGGTTTGGCCGGAGGGTTTCGGGATGATTAAAGCCGTCCCCTGTTTCCACTGTGCCACCCCTTACACTCTGTCTGAAACAGACGAGTATTATTGTCCTAAATGTGACCTCAAGGCAGCGATTCAGAAAATCCCCCTGAAGCACATCTTTGATTACCGCCCAGGGGCGCTGAAATTCAAACTAATAGACGACCATTTCCATGCTCTGGAATGGCCTACCAAAACCAAATAGCCCGGCGGCGACCGGGCTATCGGCAATAACGACCCTGTTAATTTTCTGAAGGAGACAACGCTATGTTAACATATAATCCGACATCTGTCAAATTTTCATCCCTCTTGGCTGATATTATTCTTGCCGTTGACCAGGGGGACAGCCCTGATAGCAAGTTTCCCGACCGGAAGGGAGAGTACTGGGCCTTGTGCCCTTTCCATCCCGATTCCCATGCGGGGAACTTTTCGGTATCAGAAAAGGGGTACAAGTGCTTTTCTTGCGGGGCGGCGGGGGGCCTACAGGCTCTGGCCGCTCATCTGGGCCTGCAGCCGGGAAAACCCCAGGGCGAGGCGGAAAGGGCGGCCTGGTTTGTCGAAAAAGAGCGCCGCCTGACTGAGGGCAGGGAGAAAGCCCGCTCAGTCCTTGAAAAATTGCAACACAAGCGGCCTGATCTGATTTATTACAGTAACCTGAATGGGCAGGCCGAAACCGTGATGAGAACCTGGGGGCTGACCCAGGAAACGGTAGACCTGTTCAAGATAGGTTACTGTAGTCATTGTCCTACTTCCCCCGATTCGGATAGCTTCACGATTCCCTATTACCACCATACCAAGGTCATTAACCTGCGCCATCGGCTGATAAAGCCAAACGGCCAGGGTAAATATCGGCCCGAAGCGGCCGGCCTGCCTGCAACTATTTTTAATGCCGATCTCCTCGATTCGGAAAAGTGGATTGTGCTTGTCGAGGGGGAATTTAAGGCCATGGTCTTGACGCAGTACGGTCTGCCGGCGATAGCGATTCCCGGTGTGACTGCGTTCAAAGAGGATTGGGCGCAAAGGTTTAGCCAGGTGGACAAAGCACATGTCTGCCTGGACTGGGGAACTGAAACCCAGGCTCGGCGAATCGGCGGCCTGCTCAGCCAGGCTGGAGTTGATGTCTGGCTAGTGACGTTGCCGGTTGCCAAACCGGACGATTTTTTTGTTGCTTATGGCGGGACAGTCCGCCAATTTTGCAAATATTTAGAATCGGGGAGGAAGGTCTAAAATGTTAAGTAGGCTGCTAGAAAGATTTATTACCGGTCAGGATGAATACCATAAAGTCCTGGCCCGCTGTGAAAGCCCTATTGAAAGGCAATTTTGCCAGGCGGCTTATCCTCATCTGTCTGTCTATGGCAAGCTAGAGTCTCAGGTCTGGCTTTGCGATTACCGGGTGGACTTTTTACTACATCAGATTAAGGCCGCCCCCCGGCTCAAGGTTGTCATTGAGATAGACGGCCATGATTATCATTCAAGCCCTGAGCAGCGCGACCAGGATACTGAGCGCGACCGGGTGCTGTCCCGGGCTGGCTATCAGATAGTACGATTCACCGGCCGGCAGGTCAGGCGGTCGGCGCAGGGGTGCGCCAAGGAAGCGGTAGAACTATTACAGAATTGTATCAAGTGTTGGAGATGAAACAATGAGTAGCAAACTTTTAATCAACGAACCACCTTTACAGGTCTTGCCCTCTCTAGCCTGCCGGGTAGGACTTAATGAGGCTATTTTTTTGCAACAGCTACATTATTGGCTAGAGAATCCTAAAATTGGAAAATTGGTTGATCAAAACAAATGGATTCGGAATACAATTGACCAGTGGCAAGAAAACTTTCCTTTCTGGTCAGACAAGACAATAAAGAGGGTAATCGCATCTCTCAGAGAAAAAAGATTGGTCATTACCCGAAACGATCTAAACCAGTTGGGAATAGATAATACAAACTGGTATACGATTGATTATAAAGTTTTGGTAGACCTGGCCGATGGGCCCAAAAGGGCTGTCCATGGGGACAAGTTGTCCCCATGGACGGGACAAGTTGTCCCTACCCATGGGGACAAGTTGTCCCCACCATTAACCATAGACTACCCAAAGAAAACAAACATATATATGCCGCCTAACGGCGGCGCAGGCAAATTATCTGTTTTGGCCCCTGAATCGCAGCCAGAGAAATCCCCTAAAACTAATAGCCAAAAGCTGGAGCCTTCAGCCCAGGACGAGCTAATGGTTTTTGGTATCTACGGCCATCAGCAAGCGCCAGCCGGGTCCTTTGCAGAAGAACTGGAAAACTCCGGCTGGCTATTACGCAGTAATACTGTAGCCGACGCCCTGGAAGCCTTCCTGAAGGCTGGCCGGGCGGCGGGTTTGGCCCTGCCCTTGCCCAACAGCGATTCACGGCGCAAGGACTGGGGTAAGTCCCTGGCCGGGCACATAGACGACTGGGGCCTGGAATCGCTCAGAGGGGGCCGTTATCAGGCGGTTTTTAGCCTGGCAAAAGAGGGAGACTGGTTAAACAGAATAAGCCGGCCCGGGGCCGTAGACAAGGCCCTGGGCATGGTTGAAAATGAAATCGTCTCCTCGACCGTCAGGAATGAGGACGGCAGTTACAATTTTTAGTCCTTTGTCCCTGGTCATTGGTTTCGACGTGAGCTCAGCCGAACGGTCATTTGCAATGACTGCTAACAAATGACCTGATGACAAAGGACGAATGACAAAAGACTAATGACTATTAGAAAGGCTGCTTACCATGAAAAATACAAAAGAATTTTTTGACCCGACGCGGGCCATTTATACGCCGCCGGAAACTGCGGCTTATGGGGCGCAATTTATTGCCCGGCTCAAAGAACAAAAATTGCCCGGCCTGAGCCTGGGCATCCCGGAGATAAAAGACTACATGCCGCCGATTCTACCGGGGGAACTGGCGATTATGATTGCCCAGACCTCCAACTACAAATCCGGTTTTTTCCATCACATCGAGGAAAACGCCTCCCGCCAGCTCGAGCGGGAAGGGCGGGAAGAAATCCTGATTCATATTTCGGTCGAGGAGGGGATCGAGTCTCAGGCGGTCTTACTCCTTTCCCGCGAATCGGGCAACCCTGGCCGCGACCTGGCCAGGGGTATCTATCAGGACTGGAATAGACTGGAGCAGGCGGCGATTCGTATAGGTACTATTCCTATCTACCGCATAGGCGAATCTCTGGCCAGGGCTGAGGACATGCCTTTCCTGACCATCAGTAACATGGTCAGAGCCATCAAACTTCTGGCCTCTGGCGAGATTACGGGCAAGCCGCTCAAGATAGCTGGCCTCTTTTTTGATTATCTTCAGGCGTTCCCGGCTGACCCGGAGGCGGCCAAATTTTTGCCTGACAAACAAAGACGTATGCAAGTTTACATGGATGTAAAGCGGTTGCGCCAGGCGGCGCGCTACTTTGAGTGTCCGGTCTGGGTGGCAGTCCAGGCGCGGGAAGTGCTGAAAGGCGCGCCTGGCCGCAACATGCTAATCCCTGGTATCTATGACGGTCAAGAATCAAGCTTCATTGCTCAACATGCCGACCGGGTTTGCCAGGGCTGGATGCCAAAGACGACGCACCCGGTCGGAGAAATGGTCATCCATAAAGGTGTCTCATTTCAGGTAGATGAGAACCTGTTTTTTTTCAAGGTCGGCAAACAAAAGAATAACCTGCCTGCCGGCCGTAGCTGGAAATGCCGGATTGACTTTCAACGAAACATCATTGCCCCAGAGATTGATTTTGAGGAAACAAATGACTATGCAAGGTTCAGGTGAGACCGGAAAAACGGCAGGCATCCTCTTTTCCGGTTTTGATGCGGTCGGAATCGGCATGCTTCAGGCAGGCATTTCGCCCGCCTGGGCCATTGAGAAAGAACCGGAAATAGCGGCGGTGGCTCAGATGAATCTTAGCCATAAAATCATCGTGGCCGACATTCTGAGCATTGACCCGGCCCTGCTCGAGCAAGTAGACCTGTTACACGCTTCGCCGCCGTGTCCTTCGTTTAGCATCGCTAATGCGGGCGCTCTGGAGACGGAGATTGACTTAGCCCTGGCCCGGAAGGTGGCTGAATTTGTCCGGGTCCTAAAGCCGCGATTTTTTACGTTGGAAAATGTGCGCCTTTACCGCAAAAGCGAATCATGGTTGAAGATAATTCTACCGGCGCTTTTTGCAGGCGGCTATATGGTAGATGCTGCTGTGTTATGCGCCGCCGCTTTTGGCGTTCCTCAAGAGCGCTGGCGGTTCATTGTCCGGGCGGTGCGCGGCGGATTTGTGCCCTGGCTGCCGCCGGCCGAACCGTGGCAGGGGTGGTTTCAGGCAGTCGAGGATTTGATACCCGGCTTACCTGAGAGCCAGTTTGCCGGCTGGCAGATGGCTGTGATGCCGGAAAACCTAAAAACTATCATTGTGGCAAATGGCTATTATGAAAATTTGGTTCATCGCGCGGCGGAAGAGCCGATTTTTACTATTACGGCTAATAGTAATCAAGCAGGGCTCAAGGCATTTATCGTTAATAGCCAGCAGACAAACCCCTCGCGCCCGTTGACCGTAAGAGATCAGGATGACCCGATGTTTACAATACTGAGTAACATGCTAGCCAAAAATTCGCCGCCGAAGGCTTTCATCGTGGATTGCCAATATGGTGGCGATCCGAAAAAAGAAACTCGCGGGCTGACTATCAGTCCTGATAGTCAGCCCATGTTTACCGTAATGGCCGGGCAGAATCGGCGAACCATCCGGGCGCAGCTTTCAACCGGGCGGGTTGTCTCGATGTCTGTCCACGCGCTGGCCCGGTTTCAGTCCTTCCCGAATTGGTACAGGCTGCCGGAAAATAAAATCCTTGCCTGCAAAGGTATCGGCAATGCCTACCCCTCCCTCTGGTATCGCAAGCTGGCAGAGGGGTTGATAAAATCGTGAACCTTGAGAAGATAAAGGAACACCTCGAAAATCCTACCACTCGTCGCGAGGCTCTGGCGGCCCTGGCTGAATGGGTCAGCAAAACTTGTCTGCTCTTTGGTTCAGAGGTAGACATCGCTTATCAGGTGGCCGCCACATTTATCAGGGGGATTGAAGCATCTTACAAGGAAAATATTTCTTGACAGATAATACTAGTTATAGCGTGCTTCTAAAATTGCTTGAAATTTATGGTTTCACCCTGGACGAACTAACCCAACTCAATTGGCAGAAACTACAGCCGGGGAGTGTAAGAGGTGAACAATGGATGAAAGTGGGGGGGGGGATGTAGACCATGATTACCAAAACAAGACAATTTACCAATGAGGTCTTAGGCGAACTTGGCCGCCTGGAAATAACCCCTTTGGAAGCAGGCCGTTTCTTGGGCTGCCTGCCTGGGCAATTAGAGCGGAAACTTTATCTTGAGGTAAATGAAGGTTTAGAGGCCCTGGGCGGCCGATGGGATCGAAAGAAAAAGGGCCATGTCTTTGACCATGACCCAAGGTCAGAAATCGGGCAACTCTACCAAGAGGGTCAATTACAGATAGATGATTACAGCTTTTACCCAACCCCGGAGGGGGTCATTGCCCGTATGCTGGAAATCAGTCAAACCAATTTGACTGATATGGCCCTGAATCGCCAGACTATCTTGGAGCCATCGGCCGGCGAGGGAGCCATTGTGGATTACTTGATAAAAGTCGGGGCGAAAATTCACATGATAAACTGCATCGAGCTCCATCCGGGGCGGAAAAAGATATTAGATGAAAAAGGGTATTGCATCTCTAACCCGGGTGATTTTTTCTGTCATAGGCCAGTACCCGTATTTTATCGGGTCTTTATGAATCCCCCTTTTGAAAAAGGTCAGGACATTGATCACGTCTTGCATGCCTATCAATTTCTGAGGTCAGGCGGCGTCCTGGTTGCAGTAATGTCCGCTGGGGTGACTTTCAGGAAAGAACAAAAATACACCAGCTTCCGCAACTGGTTGAAGGGTAAAGGCAAACTTGAAGCACTGCCCCCCGAAACATTCAAGGGTATTTCAGCGGTCTTGTGTTGTATTAGAAGAAAATAGGAGATAACCATGGCAGCAGATAGAATTGATGCCTTGTTAGCGGCTGATGACCTGGCCGGGCTTTACCAGGTTGAGGCCGGGGCAGTTCCGCTTTTGAGCGCGGCTGACGAAAAGCGGCTGTTCACTGAGCGGGACCGCCTGCGGGCCAAACTCAAGATGGCTAACGGGGAAGGGCGGGCCATTAACCGCCGGATTCAGGAAATCGAGGCCCAGATTATCGAGGCTAACGTCCGATTAGTAATGGGCATAGCCGGCCGGACTAAAAGCCGCCTATGCCATATTCAGGGCCTGACTATAAATGATGTGCGCCAGGAGGGCAACTTAGGGCTAATCAAGGCAGTCGAGAAATTTAAGATTAAAATGGATTGCAGATTTTCGACCTATGCCATCTGGTGGATACGGCAGGCGATTAGTAGAGCTTTCCCCCTCTACGCCACCACGATCCGCATACCTGTTCAATGGTATGCGTTCATGGGGAAGGTCAACGCTCTCTACAGTGCCCGGCTTTCGGCTGGCTTGCCGACCGACCCGGCGGCCATGGCTCTTGAGATGGGAGAAGAGAAAGAGCTCATAGAACAGGCCATAAAGGACATTGCCCTGCTTGAGCCTCGCAGCCTGGACAGCCCAATAGGGGATGGGGAATCCGAGCCCGACCTGACCTATGCTGATTTTATCCCCGGTGTGGGAGAAGAAGAGATGGCCGCCCATGTGGTGGACATTGAGCGTAAGGAACGCCTGGAAATGGTCTTAGATACCTTGAGCGCCCGCGAGGGGCAAATCATACGTTTGCGCTTTGGCCTGATTGACGGCCATTGCCAGACGCTAGAAGAGGTCGCGCAAAAATTCAATCTGACCCGCGAGCGGATTCGCCAAATCGAGGCGCAGGGCCTGCGCCGGCTGCGCCATCCTCGGCGTGTGCGGGCATTGAGGGATTTACTATGATTATCTCTCATTTTTGTAATAGGGGTTTAGGGTTATCTCAGTTTAGGGAATTTCCGACATGATAGAGGGTTATCATTGGTTCTCAGTTAAAGATGGCGATGCCAGCGCCTTTGCCCTGATGAGCCGCCATTATAGTTTTCAGGCTTACCAGGACGGCCGGCGACAAAGGCCGTCAAACAGAAACCGCTTTTTATTTGTTGGGCCAGGCGAAAAAATGGTGCTCATGACCGCCGACTGTTTAGCCCTTTTTGTCTGGCGAAAATTTATAGACAATTCTGGACAATCAGGTGTCAATTGTGCGGTTTTTCGCAATGAGGGGTCAACGTTGAGCAGCTTGTTAATCTTGGAAGCGGAGGGGCTCGCCTGGGCAAAATGGCCTGGCGAGCGGCTGTATACCTATATTAACGCCAGTAAGGTAAAAACCGGCAAACCATTTATGGGCAAACCGTGCCCGGGCAAGTGCTTTCTCAAGGCAGGCTGGCGGCAAATCGGGATAACAAAAGTCAATAAGTTGCTTATTTTTGAGAAATTGCCAACTGGTTGATTTTGTCAACCCCTCTGAGCCTGGCCCAGTGCCTTACTCAGAGGGGCTGACAGAGATGTCATCCACAACCAAATAGGGCGCGGGCGGCTCAGCTTTGAGAGGCTTTTACCAGGACCCCCGCGCCCCTCATTTATTACCTGGTAATACTTCGGCAACTCAGTAGGACTTGTAATCTCCCTCACCTCATGCTATTATAAATCTAAATAGGCTGCTAGATACTCTTCCATTGGCTGACACCATGGTCTGAGTATCGGGCAGCCTATTCTATATAGCCCGGCGTGGGGCGACCCGCAGCCTATCGTCCCTGCGCCGGGCAACGCCTAAAACAGTTTTTCAGTTCTCAGGCCATAGTTTTCAGTTTTAGCTTCGACAAGCTCAGCTTCGACTGAGAACTGATAAACTGAGAACTGAGAAACTTTTTTTATGCCTCAACTCTGGGAGCGTCAAGCCTGGGAAACCCCGGCCATGTTTCGGGCTTTTCATGAATACTATCTACCCCAAAGGCCGCCCCGGTCGGTAGATGAGGCTTATCGGACCTGGTGGCAAAAGCCAGAGCGTAGTTACGAACAAGCCAGAAAAAAAGTGGCGACCGGAGCCTGGCGGGCCTGGTCGCGCGGACAAAAATCTAATGGCGTCCCGATTCCCGATTCCATCCCCTGGACAAAGCGCGCTCAGGCTTTTGACGATCATCTGGCGGCCCTAGACCGCCAGAAATGGGAAGATCGGCGGCTAGAGGTGCGGGAAACCGACTGGCGGCAAGCTGGCCGGTTGCGCCAGATAGCCGATGAAATCCTGGCCGAGGCTCCCAAGTTTACTCGCTCGAAACGTCAATATATCCCCGGAAAAAATGGCGAACCAGACCGGGAAATTATCACTGTGGCCCTGAATGGGGCGCTGGCCGTAAAAGCGGTTGAAACGGCCTCAAAATTGAGCCGTCTGGCGGCTGAGCTAGAGACCGAGCGGAAGCAAATAGAAATTGTGCGCCAAGAGCTAAATGGCCTGCTAGACATTCTACAAGCCCAACTTGACCCCGAAACCTATCAGCGCGTCCTTGAAGCGATTGCCGCTGAAGATGAAATTCGATAGGCTCATCAATGATCTTAGCTGACCTTGCCCGCGAGCGCATCGAGAAACGGGCCGCCCCCGCTAAACCTATTGACCTCTTAGAATGGATGTTGACCCGGCGGCGCTACCTAGCCGCTGGGAAACTCTTTGACCTGGCCTCACATCCCTACCTTGAGGAAATCTACAAACTGAATCCGACCGAGGCGGTCTACTGTAAAGCCGGTCAGGTTGGCATTAGCGAGTATCTTTTATCCTGGCTCATCTGGTCAGCCGACCAGAGGCAGGCCACCGGGTTATATGTCATGCCCACGGATGGCATAGTTAGCGACTTCAGCGCCGCCCGCCTGGGATCCGCTATCGAGCCAGAGGTATCGCCCTACCTGGCCGGGCTGGTAGGGTCAGCCAGTCGCCAAGCTCATGGTTCAGTCGGGAAGGGTCGGCGGGGGGCCGACCGAGTTGGGCTGAAGCGATTCCGCGACCGCTTTATCTACCTGCGCGGCGGTCAGGTACGGCCCGATGGCCGCGCGCCTCAGTTGCGCTCTATAGATGCTGATGTCCTAGTCATTGATGAATACGATGAAATGGACACCCGCGTCCCCTCTCTGGCCCGCGAGCGATTGGGCCACAGTGCCCTGGCCGAGATTCGCAAGGCTAGCACCCCGACCTATGCCAATACCGGCATCCATGCCGAATATCAGACAACTGATCAACGATCCTGGCAGGTCAAATGCGATCACTGCGGCGACTGGCAGGCCCTGGGATTATCAAGCCTGATTATTGAATCGGATGACTTAGAGCGCCCAGTTGCCTGGCATGAGGATGACCAGGGGCCATACCTGGTCTGCCTGAAGTGTGGCGGCAAGTTAGACCGCCTGGCTAAAGGCGAGTGGGTGGCCGCCTATCCTGGCCGGCCGGTTTGGGGCTATCATCTGAGCCGCCTGTTTTCCCACGTGCGCCCGCTTTCCGAGATCATTACCGGGCTACAAAAAGTGGATGATGACGACCGCCAGCAAACCTATAACCAGGGCCTGGGGTTATCGTATTCAAGCCCCACGGCCATAAAACTAACGCCTGACCTGCTCAAATTATGTCAGAGGGAATACGGACCAGGAATCGTCCCAATCGAGCTGAAACCGCAAAAAATCGCTATGGGCGTTGATGTTGGCACGGTTTTGCATGTGATTATTCGGACTAAAATGCCGAATGGGGATAGCCGCCTGGTCACGGCGGAGCAGGTCAATGACTTTGCCGACCTGTTATCCCTGGTCAAGCAATACGGTGTCGGTCAGGTGGTCATAGATGCCTTACCCGAAACCCGCCAGGCCAGGGACTTTATCAATACTTTGCCTAAAGGAGTCGGCGGCTGGCTGGCCTATTACGATACCCAGGTCAGAGGCAAGAAAACAGTAGACTGGGCCAGCTTCAATGAGGACGAGTCGACCGTGACCATAGACCGGACCCGCAGCCTCGACCATTTGATGGCCGCCTTTACCCTGGCTGCCAGAGGCGAACCGGGCCACACTCTGACCGCTAATGCTCAGAATACCCCGGACTATTTCAAGCACCTGACCTCGACCGAGCGGCGGCTCCGGCGCGCGGCGGACGGAAACCAGGTGGCGGTCTATGTTGAGACCGGGGCTGACCACTATCTACATGCCGAAAATTATTGTTTAGTGGCTATGCAGGCCGGCCCAAAGTGGCGGACTATCAAGTTTTTGAATCCGGCAGCAAAGCCGGGCTAGATTTTGTTCTTTATTTGAGCTTGTCGAAATTTGCAGAAAATAAAGAGCCCCCTGACCAGTCAGGGGGCTCTTTATTTGGCTATCGCCTCAAAAAAGTATCAAATTCGTTTGTCGCAATTTCCGTAAAACGTTTTTTGCCACTGATTATAGAACAGTCACTTCTCTGTAATAAGAATTTTTAACATTTCCCTTATCTTCTTAGAGCTACAGCCCCTACCCCAGGGGTAGGCGGGATTGATGTCTATGTAATCCGTTCTGGTGGGGTTACGGGCGTATTTTTGCCAGTAGAAATGGTATTTTTCGCCCTCGAAGACAAAATACCCGGAACGAAAATAAGGCGGGTTGCCACCTAGCTGGACTTGATATTTTTTGGGAAAAGAAAAGAGTAACAGTCTAAGCAGTTGCTCTTTTTCTTTCAAAATTCGTGGTTTACGTTTTTTCATCGGAGGCCAAAAATTAGCTTTAGAATATCTCCTACATGCCATTGGGTCAGGGCGGTTTTGATTACGCCCTTAAGTTGAGAGGATAAAACAGGCTCTACTATGACGTAGTGACCTGATTTTCTTTCTATTTTTTTCTCTGACACGAGGTCATCAACCTCGGTCTGAGCAAATTCTAATTCTAAGCAGACTTTTACTTTTATCTGTTTCATTTTCTGCCGTTCCTGATTTCAATTTACTATCAAGAACATTATACTACGAATAGTAATATCTGTCAAGAGTTTTTAAGGAAATTCATAGGCGAGTTTTCCGCCAAGATATTACCTGGTAATACTTCGACCGGCTCAGTACCTCGGCAGACTCAATATGGTTGACCGCAAGGCGGCCAGATGCTATACTATTATCAACAGGCTGCCCGGCGGCCTGTTTTTTGTTTTACCTTAAAAGGAGCACTATCATGGGAAAATCAAGATTGAAGTCAAAGACTTATTATTTTGCCGGCCTATTGTTGGCCGTAGGCACCGCGATTCTAGCCGTACCTGAACTTCAGGCATTTTTGAGCACCCTGCCGCCGGCCGTTTATGGATATGTCTCTCTGACCCTGGGCATCATTGCCGCCATTTTGCGTGAATTGACCAAAGAGCCGCTAAGTTAATTTAGTCATTTGTCACTGGTCATTAGTCTTATGTCCCTCTTGTAACCTGTCCCTCGAAGCATGAACGGTTACACCAGTCATTTGCAAATGACGAAGGACAAATGACCAATGACTAAGACAAATGAGTGACATAATCCAGGTTCTTTTGGTAGGGGGCGAACTTTTGCAGGCGCGTCAGGTAAAACATTTTCTTGAGGCTAATGACTTTTTCGTCATGCGCCATGCCATCACCTTGACCGATGCGCTAAACCAGGTACAGCAGATGCAGCCAGAGGTCATTTTGCTGGATACCAGTTTACCAGAAGATCAAACCGCTTTCATTACTTTCATGGAACATGCTCTAAATATCCCCATCGTTGCCTTAGTCAGAGTAGACGAAACCAATCTAATTATCCGGACAATTCAGAGCGGCATCTATAATTGGATTCTCAAATCCAATCTCTCCGCCCGTGGTATCAAGACTGAAATCCAGGCGGCTATGCAGCGCAAAGCGCGCCAGATTCGCAGCGCCAAACTCTCAGACGAGCAGCGGCGCATCAACCAGGACCTGAGCCAGATGACCCGCGCCGCCTGGACAAAAATACAGGCTCAGCTAGGAAACCTGATTGAGCCTATCGAGGCATTGAACGCGCCTCAGAAAGATAAGGACCGCTTGACCCGTGAAATTACCCTGGTTATGGAACTTGCGGCTGGCCTATTGCGCCAGATGGCTGAGGAATTGAACCCAACTGAGACACCGGTTGAGCGCCAAAAAGCGGTAAAAAATCTCATGCGCGCCTTCGCCGGGGAGAGTTTATCTAATGACGCCTGAGTTATGGGGAATTGTCATAGCGGCAATAGTAGGACTCATTGGGGCTGTCACTTTGGCCCTGAAGTCCTGGCTTCCGAAATACCTGGAGGCGTGGAGACAAAAACAAATTGAAAGTTACCGGGCTGAAATAGAAGCTGAAGCCTACGAACGAAACCGTACCGCCTTTCGTGAGGACAAGTTTTTTGACGGCATGGAAAATACGCTGGAGTGGCTAAAACAGGAACGTGAGAACGATCGTGAGGAATCGCGCCAGGAGCGCGAACTTCAGCACAACCTCATTGCCACGGTTGACAAACTCGCAAACCACATCGGCCGCCTGACCGACATCCAGCGTATTTTAGCCCAGAACGCGGCCAAAATTGATGACCGCCTGGCGCATCTGGAAGCTGTCATCCAGCAGGCAAACAGAGGTTGGTTAGGCGGTTCTAATGACTAAATTTATCAAGGCATGGCATGGGGTAATCATAACCATAGTTGTCATAATGGTTATTTTTCTGGCAAGTGCTTTCTTGCCCCCCAATACCCTAACGCTGGCCCTGGCTTTTATCCCGATAGTCTATACCGCCTACCATGGCGGCTTATACCCGGGTCTGGCCGCCGCGACCGCTATTGCTATAGCCGCCTTTTTTGCACCTGGGCTACCTCTTCTCCGGGGTCTCCAGATTATCATTACCGCTTTCGCCATTGCCATTCCAATGGGAATTTTACAGGAGCAAACTAAACTCGTAAACAATGGCTACCTGGGCAAGATTACCGAAATACGGCTGCTGACCCGATTCTTATTAGACCACCGGCTAACCATGAATGACGGCTTAATCTACCGCTTTCTAACCGAAATCATTGACCGGGCTGGCAACCTTGAAGCCCAGATTGCCCTTTGGAAAGATTTGAGAGAAGAAATCGAGGCCACCCAAAAACACCTCATGGATAGCCAGCTCATTAAGGCAGCAGAGGAAAATAACCATGGCTGAGCCGAAACAGAAGTCAATCGAAATCGCACCCCATCTTCAACGCATCCTTCCCGCCTGGATAACTCCGATGTGGATAGACGCCGGCCGCTGGCGGTCGGTGGTACGAAATCAGCCGGTCGCCATCATTTGCCGTGACCGCCTGATTACTTATGCTCAGGCGTTGCCCTGGGAAATTCGGGCAACTGACCTGTCAGAACAAAAAGCCCTTGAGCCGGACATCAAATACTACCGCGATTTTGTTTTCAAGGAATTTGACCTGCTCATGGACTTGCTCTGGCAAGACGCCCTTGACCTGCCCATCGGCGGCAATGTTGAGGTGATACGCTGGCCGGCCGGGGCAATCCCGCGCCTAGAGATAGACGGGGAAACATATGAATTGACCCGGCCCTGGGAGCAGGGGCATGTATTTCGCCTGGCGTTCATGGATGGCGCAACCGTTTTTCCGACTTATGACCCCACGATCCCGCTAATGCAGCGCATCACCCAGTTTCAAACCGCCCCGGTCTATTTCAACCGGAATGAGGTCAGGCGCATTGTCCTGACCCCTCGCCCGGAGTGGCAGATGAAAGGTTATGGCATGCCGCCGCCGCAGCGGGTCTTTTTGGCGATCTCCCTCCTTTACCGGGGCGATCAATACTATGCAAATTTACTCTTAGACACGCCAGAAGCCGGGGTGTTAGACCTCATGGACATGACCATGGAATCGGCCAGCCAGTGGCTATCTAGCTTTAAGTCGCTGGTCGAGGGGGTTGACCCCATGAAAATTGGCGTTTTGTATGAGCATGACCAGGCCGCCCGCTGGATTCCCTTTGGCCGGCCGCCGACCGACATGATGTTCGAGAGCGTGACCGGACGCTATGCTCGGATGACCACAGCCGGCTACTGGCTGACCCTGACCGACCTGGGCCTTGAGGGTGGCGGCTCTACCATGGCCGGCGAGATACGCCGCCAACGGGAAGTCCGGCTGTCTGGCTTTGGCCTGGTCAGGGAAAAAACGAAAAACTTTATGGTCTCAGTCCTTCCCCCCTGGCTGACTTTCCACTGGATCGAGAAGGATGACGAGGCCATGAGCGCCCTGGGTCGAGCCAGGCTCTTAAACGCCCAGGCCCTCAAGACTTTGCGCGATGCGGGCGTTGTCAGCGTGGAGGAAGCCCAGGCGCAGCTGGCGCAGGATGGCCTTTTAACAATCGAGCTAAAGCCGCCGGAGAAGGCTCCGCCCTTGCCGCCCTTGCCTGCCCCTGCCGGCAATGAATTGAGCTCGCCGAAATTGGCAAAAAAAGAAGCCGAACGCGTTCCCCCTTCTCAGGGGGGTGAGGGGGATGTCGGGGTACAGCGCGCCCTGACGGGTGCGGACTCGGCTGACAGGCTTGCGGCGAGCTCAGCCGAGCGGCTGGCCGACCTGATGAGCCTGGCTTTCCAGGATGTGACCCAGCAAGGCAAAGCGTCCCAGATTCGTAAGTTGATTAAGGCGGCCGCCCGGCGGCTCTTTGAGCTATCGGCTAAGGCATTGACCTCGCTGCCCGATTCGGACTTGCCCCTCTGGGCTGCCGAACGGGTCAACGCCTGGTTTGGTCAGCCTTCAGTCTTAGACGAGTTCCCTGAAGTCAAGAAGGCCGACCAGGCCCTATTTGACCAGCTTGATAAAATCTTAGATGGCGACCCCTGGTGGACATTGCCAGAGGCCATAGCTGAGGCGGTCGCGGCCGTGTTGGCTGGGGCTTACGGCGAGGGGGCAACTGGCGCGGCTGAGGAGGCTATGCGCTTTTTGTATGAGGAGGGGTTAGTCAGTTCGCCCGAGCTCATTGGGTTTAACTGGGAGCTGAAAAATCCGCGCACCCTGGCCGAAATCAACCAGAGCGCCGCCCAGATGGTACGGCGGGTCAATGATGGGACAAAGCATTACCTGAAGTCCCTTATCGCCGCCGGGGTTGATGAGGGTTTGAGCAGTCAGGAGATAGCCGCCAGGATCAAAGAGGGTCAGGGGCTAGAGCAGATTATGCGCGATAGTCCCTTTTTAGATAGCGTGACCGAGGTGGTCAGGGGGGAAATCGGGGATATGCTTCAGAATAGGATTCAGAGCATTACAAACACTGAGATCGCCAAGGCTGAAACCAACGGGCGAATCGGCCAATGGGGTCGGATGGGCCTGAATAAAAAGAAATGGTCACACACTGGACTAGATACACCCTGCATGACTTGTACGGCAAACATCGAATTGGGCTATGTGTCTATAGATTATCAATACACGACCGTCTTTGGGCCTGAGACAGCAGGGGGGCCGCCGGCACACCCGCGAATATGTCATTGTCACCTTGAATTTGATGAGGCGGAACTTTTAGACAAGGCTCGCAGTCTAAATGTCTGGAGCGGGGAATAAACAAAACAAGGCGGCAAAAACTTGGCCGCCTTGTTAATTACTTCATCAGACTCCACACTGCCATACCTGACCCCGCCTTACCGTACCTCACCGTTTCCGGCCTTACCATGCCTCACCGTACCTTTGACAATGTGAAGCTTGGCGGCCCCTCGAAACCCACGAATGGCCGCTTTTCTTCAAAGTCATAACCGGAAACAATAACAAAAGTTGCATTTGAATTAGTTTTAATTTTCTTCATGATTCTTTCTCCTCCCAGTACCATCGCCCCGGATTCTTGCGGCTGCTCCCCGGCGGCCGTAATTCGAGCCGCCTGTCCCTTTTACGATAACCAAACAGGGCTGAAGTGATTGCGCTCCCTGAGACATTCAGCCGCCGGGCAATTTCCCGCGAGGTCAGCCCGGGGTTGGCTTTCACAAAGTCAAGGTAGCGGTTTCGCCTCAAAATTCTTTCTGTTACCATATTCCTTTTTCCCGATTCGCTTCACAGTCAGCCATTGCCCTGGCCAGCCATCCCCGTGATTCCTGCATGAGTTTGTCCCGGCTCTTTTGGCTGAAGGCGGTCAGGGCCGTAAGATATTGCTGATGGCTGGCTACAGCCTGGTCATGGCAGTAAGCAGTCATGGCAGATACAGGAAGAGGCAAGCCGCCATAATATACAACCAGGGAAACCAAGACCAGGACCAGAAACAACAGACCAGCCAGCCATAAAAATTCTTTCCAACCTGCTTTCATGGGTACGCCTTCTTGTCAAAGGGTTATCTCCTTTTCTCCGCCATAAATCTATATTCGGTCTTCTCGCTGTCATCTTCCCAAATCGGCATCCAGCCGGCCACGTCTAATAGGTGAAGCCACTGGTCGCGGCTCAGGACATAGTAATGGTTCTGGCCGCCGACTCCATAGTGCTCCAGGCTCGGCAAGACCAGGAGCAACCAGGTTCGGGCCACCCGCCGCCACTCCATAAGGGTCAGGAGGGGCATGGGGCTATGTTCAAGGGCATGGCGCGCAAAGATAAGGTCAAATTCGCCATCGGAAAAAGGCAAGAAAGAAAAGTCGGCCTGAAAGACCTTTAATCCTTTGCCTCGGCAAACCAGAACATCACTGCCCAGGGTGACGCCCTCAACCCGGCGCGCATACCGCCCCAGGGCGGCAAAGGCTTGCCCTTGACCGCAACCAACATCCAAAATCGAGTCGAGATTAGTAAGTCGAGAAAGCCACTTATCAATGATTTCCTCTAACCATTTCTGGTGGCCTGGGTCTGGCGGCTGCGGGTATATGTCCCCGGTCAGGATGTCCAGATAGCGGTTCAAATAGTAAAAGTCCCTCATCAGACCTCTACTAGTTCCCACTTTTCCATGAATCGCCGCCGATTCTCCATCGTCACCGCCAGGCGGTCAAGCTGCTGGGCAGTCTGACCAAAGGCATGACGCAAGGGCAAGTCAAGGGCTTTTAGTGTAATCCCCATATTGATTGCCCGACAAGCCACGTCTAAATCCTCATAGTCGCAGAGCAAAAATCTTTCATCAAAAAGTCCTTCGTTTTCCGGGGGGTAAGCCTCCTTTTCGGCTTCGGCGTGAGCGCTCAGCCGAACGGTGCGAACAGCCATGAAATTCCAGGTCGGTCTAGTCATGGCCAGACACCAACCAGCCAGGTAGGATAAGACGATAGGATCGCCACCCAAGACATGGCGGAAGCGGTTCCAGCCGGTGTCATGGCTAAACATTTCAGCCCCGATGATCATGCCATCCTGAATTGCCGCCTGAATCGGGCTGACGTAATCCCCTTGAGGGGTTACATCATTAGAAATAAAAATCAACAGATCGCCTGTGGCCGCCTCAGCTCCCCGGTTATTCCCCGGCCCGAAACCGGTATTCTCAGCCAGGTTCACCACCTGCATGCGGAAGGGCGTAAATTGCTCCTGCCAGTAATCCAGGTAGATCATAGTGTCATCGGTTGAGCCATTGTTGACCATGACTATCTCTACTTCTGGCCGCTTAGAGAACAAGCGCCAGTGATGGGTTAGAAACTGGTGGGTCAAATCAGACCTATTCCAAACGGCGGTGATGATGGAAGTTTTCATTGACTTTCCTTCTTGAAAAATCTTAAACAATCCTGACACAATCTAACTACACTGCCCTGTATCTCTATTGATTGAACTTCTATCCCTTGAAAATGCCCCCCGTTTACTCCATCACACCAGGAACTCCACATCCCATAGTTTTTTTCAAATTCGCTATTTCGGTTTTCTTTTGCACTGACTAATGTTTGCACCATACTCCTTTCCAGGTGGCCGCCCATTCAGTTGAAAGGGCCCAGCATGGGCCTTCAATGCCCGGTGGCGGCGGGTTGATTTCTACCCAAATGACCTTTTCTGGTTCATCCTGTACCTTAGTGGCCGACATTGAGGTTCTGATCTCAGCGTCGGTACAGGCCACTGTCAGAAAAAATAAAACCATTAAAATAATTTTACCTAATTGGTTTTTCATGATTGTTTCCTCATAAACTCGTGAATCGTCTCAGCCACATAGGGCGATTGCTCATCATTCCAGGCGGGAAGAAACAGGCCGCCTTGCAGCACCAGGTCGGCTTGATGAGAAGGCCCACCTTTGATGATCTCGGCCTTCCAGGGCTGATAGGCCGGGTGCGCCAGGATATTCCCGGTGAAAAGGGGACGGATTTCGATCTTGTTTTCAATCAAGTGTTCAACCAGACCCCAGTAAAGTTCCTGGTTTGGGATGGTCAAGGGATAGCCAAACCAGATGGGATCGTTTCCGGGGTGAACTTTGGGCAAGATGAAACGGCCTTCATACTGGGCCATTTCCTGGCCCAGCAAGGCAAAGGCCCGGCGGCGCATGGCAGTCAGGTCAGGCAAGCGCGTCAACTGGCCCAGGCCAAAGGCGGCCTGTACCTCGGTCATCTGTAAGTCATAACCAACGTGAGTATACCAGTATCGATTCCTAAATCGGGCAAAGACCGTAGCATTATCAGGTAGGCGGGATTCATTGCGCCCCCAGTGAACCATACTCCTGACTTTTCGGTAAAAGCCCTGATTGTTTGTAACCAGGGCTCCACCGACGCCGGCCGTGGTAACATTATGTGAGGCATAGAAAGAATAGGCGGCCGCTTCGCCAAATGTGCCAACTTGCTGACCTGCTGCTTTGCTGCCAATGGTGTCACAGCAATCTTCAATCAGCAGGCGGTCGCCAAGCATGTCCAGCACCAGGGCCATGTCAGGAGAATTGCCCAGCAGGTGAGGGATGACTGCCCCTCGGATGTCTGGATGGTCGCGCAAGGCAATTTCCAGGGCATCGCACGAAAGATTACAGGTGCCCGGGTCTACATCAATCAGGACTGGGCGCAAATCAAACAACAGGAGCGGATTCATGCTGGTTGGGAAGGTTAAATAAGGGTGTACAATCTTGTCCCCTGATTTCCAGATGCCCTCCTCTACCAGAATCTGGACCGCCAGAAATATGGCTGATGTCCCGCTGTTGAGAGTCTGGCAGTGGGGTTGTTCAACCAGGGCGGCGAATTGTTTTTCAAACTCTTTGATGTAGCGGCCGGCGGCAAACCAGTCGCCGTCTAGCATTTTGAGCACCTGGTCTACTTCAGGCGCGCCCCAGACGACTCTATTGATGGTGATCGGGTCGCCCGGTTTCCACTTTTTCCATTTGAGCATGATTACTTGTCCTTTCAGTATTCACAACCGCAATGACCCAAAACACATTTTGAATTGGGATGACCTGAAAACAAATTATACTGGTGATGATGGCCGCCTCGTCACTATCAAACCGGGTCGGTTGCCCTATGAGGTTATCCATGTGGCCATGAATCTCATTTATTTCTGAATTATACCAACCTATAACCTGCTGTTTTGTCATAACAGTTTAGTAGGTCCCCGGAGACATGGCGGCAACTAAAATGCCGCCTGGGGCTAGAAACTTATAATTAACAGTCTTTCCAGTCTATAAACTCTAAAATTTCTTTCCCGTAAAGGGCAATCATGGCGCGCTCAAAGATTCCGTATTGTAAAGTTTTACAATAGCCGCCGGCCCGGCGAGAATCATGAACAACTGTCCGGCATAAGGTGCTTTACCACAGACCAGTCCGGATTCTCGATAGGTTGAGGCAGGGCCGCCTCTTGTCTCCGCTGAATTTCGGCCAGCAGTTCAGTTTCAGTAAATGATTTTAAGCAGTCAGGATTCATGTGTCATCTCCTTTAACGCCTCATCAACCGTCCTGAATTGCAGCCCAAGATCGGCGGCCAGGGCGGTTGCTAGCCCGCTGCCTTGTGGCCGTCTGGCCTGTCCAGGTAACAAAAACACGGTTATTTCCCGCCTGATAAGTTTCTCGTCAAAGCCAAAAGAACGGGCTATCCTGACGCCAAACTCGTAGCGGCTCATAATCTCTGGCCCGGCCAGATTTATTACGCCGTAATATTCGATGTCGGCCAGCTTCGACATGCTCAGCTTGACAAGGGCGGCCGCCAGGTCGGGGATGTAAGTTGGATTCCCGGTCAGATCGCAGGGGAGCCCGATATACTTTTCTTGGGCCAGTTTCTGGCGCAGACCGGAAACAAAGTCGCCACCGTCCGGGCCAAAAAGGTTCGTAGTTCTGATGATGACCGAGGCCGGCCGCCGGGCAATCAGGATACATTCTCCCAGGTATTTGGTCAGACCGTAAGCGCCCAGCGGGTTGGCCTGCTCATGACAAAGCGCATCCGGGTAGGGCGCGCCCTTGCCGTCGAAAATGAAGTCGGTAGACAGATGTATCAACCTGACTTGAGGGGGGAGCAGGGTGGCCAGATTGTAAACGCCCAAAACGTTTGAACGCAACGCTTCCATGGTATTGCTTTCCGCCCCGTCCACGTCGGTATAGGCGGCGCAGTTGATAAGACATGTCATGCCCTGGTCGGCAGCCTCGGTCAAGGCTGATGAAAGGGGCGCCGGATCGTCAATCCGGGCATAGATGGGCATACAACCCTCTTTGACCAATTGCCGGCCAAGCCGCCCTTTGGGGCCAGTAACAGCAATCATGGTTCACCTTCATTTTCCAGGGCCTGCACGAGTAGATAAATGACCTGCTGATTGACCGAGCGTCTTTGCGCTTGAGCGAGCACCTTAATCTGTTCCCAAATAGGAAAAGGAACACGGATCATGGTCTGTTTTATTGCCTCTTTTGTCACATTGTAACCTTTTGGGTCTGAAATTACCGCTTTCATACTGAAAGATTATGATAGCTATTTGTCGACCTGTCAAATTTGTAGAGGTCTTTAGTTTCGAGTATGAAACTTTGACTTGAAACTTTTTTAGATCAATGCTATAATCAAACGCGAAGGGCTGCAACCGCAGCCCTTTTTTATTTTGCAATATTTCGACAAGCTCAATAGGAGTCTCCTAATGCCTGCTGTAAAAGAAAAGTCTGAAGCCTTGGACGCAACTATGGCCGCCCCTGACGCCGATATTCACCACATGGTCAGAACGCTGGCCCAGTTCGATATGGAGAATGGGGCAATCGGCCCAGACACGGCGGACGCACATCTCCGCACCTGGCTGGAAAAAGGCTATCGGCTGCATACTGCTGTCTCTCTGGGCAATGGCGATGTGAATGGCGCATTTGTGACCCGGTTGCTTTACATCCTGGTCAAATAAGGCGGCCATGATCGTCCTTCAGTTTATTGGTTTTTTAGCCCTGGGTATCGCCATAACCTGGTTACTGCAAGAGGCAGGGCCGCTGCAGCCCCTCTGGAATCTCCGGCCCTGGCTATATGACCTGGCTAACTGTGACCTATGCCTGGGCTTTTGGGTATTTCTGGCCATGGCCGCCTTGCTGCAAGAGCCAGTCTTTGGTCTCTGGCCCTTTTGGGTTGAGGTACTGCTAGCTGGCCTCTTTTGCGCGGTTATGGGACATTTACTGAGGGCCGGCTGGTCAGCTAAATTTGGAGTGGTGATTATCAATTAGTCATTCGTCCTTAGTCATTTGACTTCGGCGAGCTCAGTCAAGCCGCGAAGGCTGTTGATAAGGGACTAATGGCAAAATCAGCTTAGCGGCTCTTTGGACAAAGAGCAACGCCGGAAACCATGAAAAATAGTGCATACTGTGAAATTGACCTGACCATCACCAAGGCGGCAGTCCAGCCTAATGGCTCGATTCGCTGGCAGGCGGTCGCCTCAGACACCGGCCTGGACAGGGTAGAGGAAAGAACCTCTTTACCTCTTTTTCAGGACTGGATCGAGCGGGTTGAAAAGGGCCTGACAACTCCGTTTCTGCCCGATGCCCCCCGCATGCCGTTTCTGGGCCTATCTCACTATCCGGCCCTGGGCGGCCTGGGCGAAGCTGGGCCGACTATCCGTATGTACATAGATGGCGACCGCTTCAAAGCGGATGGGAATTTCTATCAAGATGAATTTCATCCCCTTGGCCCCTCTCTTTTTGGGGCCATTGCCACCGAGCGGGCATTGCTCAAGCGAGGAGAAGCGGTTGATAATCCAATCCGAATTTCAGCCGCCTGGTGGGATTTGCAGCATGCCCACGGCGACTTTGTTTTTACGCGGCGGTCACTGGCCGACCGCTGCCCGCTTTGTGACCAGGGGGTGAAAGATAAAGTATACCTGAAAGGGCAACTCGACCATTTTGCCGCTACCCGGGTCCCGATGAACCCCCGGACTGATTTAACGCTGGAGGAAAAGTCTATGAAAAAGATTACCCGCAAAGAGGATGCTGCCTCGATTATTGACGATGATCTCCTGGTTGAAGCTCTTGATAAAAAAGCCCGGCTAGTCGGCAAGGCAGATACCGATCTTGGCGTGGACCCGGCGGCCCTGGTCATCCGGGCGACCTCTTTAGGCGACTATTTGCGCCAAAAGAGGGAAGCCCTGGAATTGTCGCTAGAGGACGCGGCCGCCGAGCTAGATTTAGAGGCTGATGACCTGAGCGCCATTGAAGCCGGCAAAACCGTATTTCCGGCCAAAGAGGTCTTGAGCGCTCTGGCAAAGCTCTACAAAGTTGAGGCAGACGAGCTCATAGGCATGTTGCCTAAACCCAAACGTAAGGCAGACCTGGGCGAGCTCGGTTCGACTGAGACCTCGGCGAGCTCGGTCGAGCCGCTCACCGAAGTCACCCCTGAGCAATTCAACCCAGCCCAATTTGACAAACTTACCAAAAAGGCGGCCATGATGAAAACAGTGGACGGGGAGGATTATCCTGCCTCTGACTTCCTGGTAGTCGAGGACCCGGAAGGGCCGTCAACCTGGCATCTGCAGGTCAGGCGGCAGGGCGAAATTGACCACCGGCTCATGGGAGCGGCCTGGGCAGCCTTACACGGCGGCTACCGTGGCAACAAATACGAGGGGCCGGAAAAGGGGAAAGCCCTGGCCACTCTCAAGAAACTGTATAAGGCGGAAGAGATGCCAATGCCAAATGAAAAGAGCCTGGCTTCGACCCTTCCACAAGGTCAGGGCTCAGCCGAAAAAATGGGCAACGGCCATTTCGACAGGCTCAATGGCGAAGGAATGGAAGCCTATCCCGAGATGCCCAAGCCCCTGGGCGGTGCGCTTTCGATTGATGAGGCTGAAACCTATCTCGATTCAAACGAGAAAATGAGGAGACTTTACAGTAACTGGGACATTTTCAACCAGGTGACAGGCAACATTATGGCTGATGAGGAAATGGCCCCGGCCGATCGGATTAAGGCCCTGGGAACGGCGATTGAGGACTTTGGCGACCGGGTGGCGGCATTAAAGGCATCTCTAGCCGATGCGTTCCTCTTGACCCAGAGCGCCGCCGATGAATGGGTAACAGCCGATGGATATAACGAGGTAATAACTGAGACCCCCGTTCAAGCGGGGCACAACGAAGGGAGTAATATCATGAGCATTGAGACAACTGTAGATGGAATCGTGGCGAACGGGGCCTTATCCAAAGAGCAAAAGGCGGCCGCGATTCAAGAGGCTTTCCAGGGGTACGCTGAGACGGTCAAGGGCAAGCTGGACACCGAACCGGCCGCCCCGCCTGACCCGGCGGCTACACTTAAAGGGGCGCTGGCTGAAGCGTTAAGCCCACTAACTGAGCAGCTTGGCCTGCTCATTGCCAAACTGGCTCAGCCTACCCAGGCGCAGCCTCAGATGACCCTGACTGCCTGGCCGCAACAAAAGTCCCTGGCCCCTGGCTATCAGCCGCAAATCGTTGATGATGGCCCTGCGAAAAAGATTATGAGCCCCCTGACAGCGGCCATCCGGCGTTCAGTGGGTATCGTAGAGTAGTCATTGGACAGAAACGTTTGGTGTTTTGTGTTAAGCCCTGGCCGTTAAGCCGCCCTCCGGCGTGGCCAGAGCGTACAAAGTCAAGCCGAACTGTAGACATTATCAATAGTCATTAGTCACTGGTCATTTGTCAGTAGCTTTGCGGCTCGACTGAGCTCGCCGAAGTCAAATGACTAACAACTAAAGGAGAAACATCATGTTTACGGTTCCTCAGATTTTCCCTGGTGAAAAGGTTTTAAATTTTGGCGGTGGCTCTGGTGTGCGCGGTGACGGCAGTCCAGTCGTTTCCCAGGGCGCTTTCATCAGCCGCACCACCGACCCCCTGGTCTTGCCGCAGCCCTACGCGCAGCCGGCCGATTTTACGGCTCAGTATCCGATCCCCCTGGATCCGACTGAGCTTATTGCCATGTGCGAGGAGGTCACGGCATGGGCGGCCATCCCTGAGATTGAAAGCCCGCTGAACGGCATCACCTGGCGCGAGCTCAACAGCCTTGCTTTCACCTCTGGCTCGAACTACATCGCCTTTGCCGATGGGGAGTGCCCGGAGGAGTTTACGGCTAACGGCGACAATACCACCATCAACCACAAGAATATCGGCGCAAAAAAGAGCCTCAGCCAGCGTGACATCAAACACTCCATGGCCGTAGCCGGCTATGGCATCAACGGCATCAATCGGCTCATTGGCGGCATCCCCTCTAGCGCGGGCCTGCCCGGCGGCTCGGATACAGCCACCTTTGTCCAGGAAGCGGTCGCGGACGCCAAGGAAAAAGAGGTCCGCAAAGCTATGACCCTGACCTTGAACGGATGGGATCGTCTGTTGGTCCTGGGTGATGCCACTACCCGGCCGCTCGAATTTGATGGTATAGAGAATTTGGTCACAGCCGCAGGCGGCTCGCATGTCAACTCGAGCGCCCCCTCCGGGACCTTCAGCGCGGCCACCTTTGACAGATTCCTGTCCGAAAGCTGCGCCAAGCCGACCCACATTTTTGGCCACCCGCAGGCCGTGCAAGAGATGCTGTCCGGCTACTTCCAGTTGGGGTTTGCCGGTTCCCAGGTCATTCAATTCGACAATGGCAACCGCCTTACCCCAGGGTTTAACTTTGCCGGGTTTGTCAATACCGGCGTAGGCCGCCTGGCCGTAATTTCAGACAACAACTTTACCCGGGCCAACCTCGGCGGCGGGACGTTCTTTAGCACCCTGTTTGGCCTGAGAATGACCCACAACGGCGAGCCCCTGGTCTACAAAAGCACTCAGATTCCTTTACAGATGGTAGACCTGGTGCCCGGCTGTACGGCGGTATCGTTTGAGGTCTGGGCGGCCACATCGCTGATTATCAAGCACCTGTGCGCGCATGGTCGATTCTCTGCAGTTTTCAGCGGAAACATCGTGACGACCTGTCCCGTGATCGGTTAGCCGCCTGACTTTCTAATACTCTGATTTTATGCCCGACAAATAGGGGATGGGGGTTACTCCCCGTCCCCTATTTTTTTGACCGCAATAAGCTGGCGGGAATTTAGGTAATAGATATGGAAAATATTGGAAAGTTGCTTGAATTAACCCAACAGATCATGGTCTTGCGTCATCTGCCAGGGGAGCACAACCAGAAAACGCATGGCTCTGGCGGCGTTGGCGGCATCTTTGAGGAACTGCCTAAAAATCTAACCCTATTAACCAAAAAGACGAAAAACAGCATCGTGGGCAAACTGGCGGCTTTGTCAGCCAACGATCTAAGATCAGCTCGTGACCAGAACGACAAAGAATGGGCTGAAGCCCACAAGAGCCATGATAGGGACAAAATCCAGGCGGCTTGGGTTAAGGATGGTCTCATAGAATTTGCTATAAAGAAACGGAAAAAAGACCTGGAGAAACAACTAAAGTCCTGATGTCCTAACAGCCTCCAACTCGAATAATAATACATCCTGATATATTATAATATGAGATAAATATTGTTTTCGGAGGCTGCAATGAGAATTATCGGAGTACACGTACCAAAAGCCGGCGGGCTTTCCTTGCGCGATCATCTGGAGCATATTTTTGGCGAGGATCGGATAATCTACGACTATAACCACGTAGACCGCCCAGGAGCCAAGGTAAAAGAGTTCTTTGACCTCTGGCCCTCTTTGGTCGAGGCCGAGCCTCACCCGAATCAGGGGTCGCTATTCGGCCCTTCGGGGCGGAGCAAAGAACAATTGATTGAAGCCTGGATAAAGCAGGGGGAATATAGCCAATGAGCCTTATAACCGAAAAAGCCGATTTGAAGGGGCAAGTAAACCGCTATTTGACCTTATTATCAAGTCTTGAGTTTACCCCAGTGAGTCTCATAGAGGACTTGCAATACTTTAAGGGGCTGGTCGAGTTTGCGGATCCGAGTGAACTAGAATCGCTCTATGGGGACTGGTCAGAAATCAGGCCCAGAGATCAGCGATCTATGGCCTATATTCTGGACAGGGATATAAGCAAACTGCCTATGCCCCAAAAAAGCACATTTCAGGCGATTCTAGCCTTACGAGGGGGAAGTAACCCTGACAACTCTGGGCGCGCTGTCCAGTCAAGAAAAATGGTCTTGCGTCATCTGGCCGGCAAACACAACCAGAAAACGCATGGGACAGGCGGCGGCAAAGGAGCGGTCAGGAGCGTATCTCCTGAGCGCAAAGAACAGGGCAAAGCGTCAAAACAATCACAAGACGCCAAAAGTAAGAAGTTTGGCTGGCGGTCTAAGGCCATGGCAAACCTTGAAACAGAAATAGCCGGGGCCTCAAGAGAAAGCGCAGCCGCCTACGATAAGAACGGAAAAGAACTTTTTAAGATAGGCGGTAAACAGTCTGAGGTAAACTTTTCGGATGACCAATTGAGACAAATGAAAGGGGCAATTGTCACTCATAATCATCCTTCAACTATAAATGGTAAAAAATACCCGGACGGGGGGTCATTTTCTCCTAGCGACATCCAGCTTATGCTAAATACCGGGGCGGCGGAAGTAAGGGCCGTCACTGAAAATTATATCTATCGGGTGCGCCCGAAACTGGTCGGCGGTCAGCCGGTCAGGAATGCCCTAAATTTTTTAGACCGGCGTAAGGCAAAGGTGCAATCCTCTTTATCAAAAGAGTATCAAAAGGGCAAGATGACTAAAGAGGCTTATGCTGTTGAATTTTGGCATCAACTCTGGCAAGGTGCGGCTGATGAGGGGCTATTAGAATATGAAAGGATAGATCGCTAATGCCATTTACAATAGACAAAGAGCGGGCTGACATGTTTGAAGTCGAGCCTTTGGTTGACGAAACAATAACCAAAGCCGGTGCGCGTCATACCCGTACCGAGTTTGCAACCATTCAGGAGATACATGATACCATGGCCGCCTGGGGCGCAGTCTGTGAAGTGCCCCGGCCTTATCCGCTCGACAAGCTCGCGGTCAAGGCCGGGGCCAAACATTCGCGGGCTGACCTGGCGGCGATTCAGACTATCCATGACTTGACCCTTGAGTTAGGCGCAAAATGCCCACTCCCCCGGCTGTACCCGGTTGCCGAAGCGCAAAAGGCCCTGACCTACAAGGCAAACAACCAGGGGGCAATGGTCGCTTTATTCTTGCCGCCGGAGAAAGCGGGGCAATACGCATTGCCGGCCGGGATAGTCAAAGATAGAACTCCTCCCAATGAGTTACATTTGACCCTGGTCTATTTGGGTCAGTCTAATGAGCTCTCTGATGCCCAGAAACTGGGGCTACATCAGGGGATTATGGCTCTATCTCAACGGTGGGGGCCTATAGCGGGGCATATTAACGGGGTAGGGCGGTTTTGCAATGGGTCTAAGCCCGGTCAAGTGGATGATGAAGGGGACCCATTTTTTATCATTCCAGACCTGCCGGCCCTGGTCGAGTTTCGGGACGATCTGCTAACTAAGATTGCCCTGACCGGGGTAAAGCCGTCGGCCGATCATGGTTACACTCCTCACATTACCCTGGCATATATCGAGCATGATGCCCCCAATCCCTTTAGCCAATTGGATAGAGCGGCGATAGAGTTTCCGCACCTGAGCCTGGTATTTGGCGAGGATCGCTATGATTACGCTTTCTTGGGCGGCCGGCCTTACGCGCAAAAAAGTCAGGCCGACGCGCCAAATTACCACCCGACCCATTGGGCCAGACGGTGTGAGAATTGTACTTTCTTTGGCGGCCAGGATGGGATAGATGACCGTTGCACCCGGTTTGATTTTGTAGCCGACCTGGATTATGTCTGTGATGACTGGTCGGCTCAGAATCCTGACGAGATTCCGGGTTTCGAGGGCAAGTCTTTGGCTGAAGTGGCAGCCCTGATCTTTAGTCAGTAGTCAATCTGGTAAAATCGGCCAGAATCTGCTAGTATTATCCATACAACCATATAGGGCCGGGCGGCTCTTTTGGCTCTAAATCTCACATTGGCCAAGATTAGACTTTGAATCGGGTAGCCCGGCCCATCAAAGTTTCGACAAGCTCAAATTTCGATAGGCTCAATTATTATGAGGTAATGTTGAGAGTAGAAAATTTGCCGCCCGGCGCTCAGGTCAACGGGCAAAACCAGGTGGCGCTACGATATTATCAACCGGCTCCGGTCGTAGTGGCCGCCGGGAGAAAAAGTTACTTTGCCGATGTCCGGGCGGCTATCTCCCTGACCTGGGTAGACCTGGAAAATGTAGCTGAAGTATTGGACAAGAAAAAAGACTGCGGCTGAAAGAAAAAGAGGCAGCTATTTAGCTATGCCTCTGAAGATGCGGTTCGCATCTGGACAAATGGCGGCGGGCGGTAAATAGACAGATGAAGAAAATCGCTCTAATAACCCCAGTCTGGAATAAGGCCGACCTGACACACCAGTACCTGTCAGGTCATTGGTACTTTTACCAGGCGCGGCCCTCGGTCGAGTTTGTTGTCATAGACAATGGCTCAAATGATGAGACGCAAGGGTTGCTCAGAACCTGGCAAAAAGTTATGAAAGAACGGCTAACCATTCTTTCCAACAAAAAGAACATGGGCTTTGCCAGGGCCTGCAACCAGGGAGCGGCTCAGACCGAGGCCGACATCCTGGTCTTTATCAATAATGATGTGATTGTCCAGGGGGATTATCTGAGACATATCGAGGCTGCCTTAACTGAGAACCTGCAAAGTCTGGTAGGAGCGGCCTATCTGGACTATGACACCGGCTGGAATCGATTCAGGACTGAGACTGGTCGGGAAATTATCATTCCCTACCTGGCCGGCTGGTGTTTGGGCCTACATCGGCTTGATTTTGAGCTTTTAAGAAACTTTGATGAACAATATAGCCCGGCTGACTATGAGGATTTAGATTTCTGTTATGAAGCCACACAGAAAAATTACCAGCTTGTCGGCCTTGATTTGCCCCTGGCCCACCTGGGCGCCCAGAGCGGGGGGCAGTTAGTGAACAGGCGCGAAATTACCCGCCAAAACCGGGAAAAGTTCAAAGTAAAGTGGAGACTGTATGAACCTTGAAGATTTGAAACTGTCTAAAAAAACCACCCTGGCTTTAGAAAAAGCTGGATGGCAGATTATGGAACTGGCGACCGCCTCAGTCGGTCAACTAGTCGCTATTGGCCTGACTGAGCGTGAGGCGGTCAAGGCCATTGGGGCGGCTGGCCGCCTGGTCAATGAAGCAAAAAAACTTGAGGCATACCGGGCCGATGTCCTATCTATCATTCCCCCTTCTCCGCCCAACGCTCCTTCTCGCCCCTCGCCACCTCCTCCAGTCTACGGCCCGGCCACCTCAGCCGCTTTTCCTGAAGATTGGTTGAGCGGCCAGACCGCCCCGCCGCCGATGTCTCTCAGGGTCCAGCGCATCTTTGACCAGGCGGTGAGGGATTATCAAGCCGTCAAGCGTTATTAGTCCTTTGTCATTTGTCCATTGCTAACAATCTAATGACTAATGCTAATGACTGGTGACGGTTCGACTGAGCTCACCGAAGTCAAAGGACTAAGGACAAATAGATGATCCGTTGCGTTTTGACGAGTATTTACTACCCTATGGCCATTTTGAGATACTTTGAAGCGGCCTTGCGCCGGCGGCCTGATGTAGAGCTCTTTACTGTTGGCCCTTTCACCGGCCCGGCTATCCCCTGGAATGGCGGCATGACACTGCCCCAAAAATACGCCATTGCCCCTGATTTGCCCTTGGGCAACATTGTCCAGGGGAACGTTCCTATTAACTACATTGAAACCCTTTTACCCTGGTCGCCTGACCTCTGGCTGCAAGTAGACGCCGGCTTTTTCCTGAGCGGGCGGCCAAAAAGCGGCTTAAATGCCTTTGTGGGCACGGATCCACACGTGTTGGACTACAGCCTCCAGCGGGCGCTGGCCGACAAGTTTTTCTGTATGCAGGCATATTATGCCCAGGGGAGGGACGAATATCTACCCTATGCTTATGACCCCCTCTGGCATGCCCCAGAAAAGCAGCCTCGGCGGTATGATGTAGTTTTGCTTGGCCTACATTACGAGAATCGGAATCGTTTAGTGAGCGAACTCAAACGTCAGGGGGTAAATGTGTTTTATGAACTGGGGCCTGTTTTTGACGAGGCGCGGGCCATTTATAACAGCGCTCCCCTGGGCCTCAATTGGTCGAGTTTGAATGACCTGACGGCCAGGGTCTTTGAGCTCCTGGGCATGGGCCGGCTGGCAGTGGTCAATCGCGTGCCCGACCTGGGGCAATTCTTTGAAGATGGCCGCGATCTGGCCGCCTTCGATTCGTTAGGTGAGGCAGTAGAAAAGGTTTTGCACTATCTGGCCCATCCAGAACAGGCGGCAGCCATTGCCCACCAGGGAAAGAAAACGGTCGCCCCACACACCTGGGACGACCGGGTTGAGCAAATATTCAAAACTTGCAAACTGGTTTAAGGTAAGCTATAATCTTCCTGAGAGTTTCTTGTCGGTTTTCTCCTCCTTTTCCGAATAACCCCCTGAGGACTAACCTCCCCCCGGGGGGTTATTCATTTTCAGGGCATCAAACATCTTCTGAACCTGCCGCCAGTCATAATGCTCGAAGCCGGCCGCCTTGAGCGATTCGGCGGCCGCCTGACCCATTAGACCCAGTTCCGCCTTGACTTCATCAAAGAACTCTTTTTTCGTGGGCACCCAGGCCCGATCATAGACCGCCGCCTCGATTCGTTCTGGCATATCCAGCCATTTGCCCGAATCATCCCAGAGGATTATATCTTTGACCCCGTTTCTGGCCCAAACAACCTTTATCCCCAGGCAGCGGCCGCCATTTGAGCTTGCCGAAGATGAACCTGCCGAAAATGTGACTGTGTGTAATTCCAGGTTCATAGAGGTAATTAGCTTGGCCCGTTCTGCCTTGCTGACTGTAGGGCGGGTTTCTTCTTTCCCCTTGGAATCAATGCCGTCCTCTAAATGATACACCCAGAGGGTGTCACATCCCCAACGGGTCACGGCATGCTGAAGCTGCGCCCGGGCGGTTGACTTTTCGATAAAGGCGCTGGCCCGGTTTACATTGCGGCCGGCGCTGTTATCTCTGACCGCTTTAACCGTCTTGGGGGTCAGGATGGCAGTCAGAGAATCGACAATTATAGTTTTAACGCCTGAGCCAGGCATGTTCTGGCTCAAAAGCCCCTCTATGATGTCAGTATCATTATTATCGGCCGGCGTCTCTGATAATTGGAATATGTCCCCGTCTACCAGGGCGGCTATTTCAGCGAAACGATGGTCGGCGTCTATGGGCAGAATCGGTGCGCGCATACGGGCGGCGAAAGTAGACTTGCCGCTGTTGGGGTATCCGACCAGAACCCAATGACGCGGGGGATAGAGGCGCGCGCTCATTTTCTGGAAGGGCATGTTTCATCTCCTTTGCTATATAAGCTCATGGCCTCATGTGCGCCTTGCCGGTCGCCTTCGGCCAGACATAATTCAACCTCTAAGGCCGTTACCGCATCCTGAAACCAGCGCCGGCGTACCTGGTTTCGTTTCAGGCCAGCTTCAATCAACTCGGTCAGGGTTTCAATGGTATCAAACATATCAGGCTTCCTCCTGAGCCAAAAAAGATAACCACAGGGCAGCCAGGTCTGGGGAAAGATTTATGGCTGCGGCTATGAATTTATCCAGGTCATAGGACCTGGTTTCTAACTCAGCCATAACTGCTTCCCGGCGCGCAATGCCGTCGCGCATTTTGCGGGCAAAATGTACTAAATTTTGCTTGGCGGGAGTAGGGGCGAGGCCGCCAATGGCCTCAAAGGCAGTAATTATTTCGACCAGGCGGTCAAAACACTCGGCAAACTCAACCGCATCCTTATTTAGCGCCCGCTCTTCCTTTAGGCAATCTGTCAAGACTGCCTGATGGCGGGAAAGGCCAATTTGAGCATCCCGGCGCATGGCCTTGCCGACCTGGGCGGCCTCGGCCTGAATAAAGGCGTCGTAATCCCTTGACCTGCGCCGGATGTCGTCCCTTTTGAGCCTGGCTTCCACCTGAATCTGGTAGCCAGTTACAGTCTCTGGACTAAGAATACTGCCGGTATAAATCCAGCTATCATAGCGAACCTCGCCGGCGGCTACCTTCTCTATCTCCCAGGGCAAGCGGGGCGCTTCAGAGGCAAAGCCGACAAAGCCTCTGGCAATCTGATTCAGGTCAGTTATGCCGATATAACTACAGATGTAGTTATGCCATCGGCTGGCCAGTTCGCCGCCGGTGATGGTATAGCCGGCCGCCTTGAAAACAGCTTCCAGGGTGAAGACCAGCCGGTCGTACCTGGCCGTCTTTTCGCCCAATTGCGCGTAAACTTCGTTAAAAATTTCTTGGTAATTCACGGTAGTTCCTTTCAAAGACAAATGACCAAAGGTTGATGACTATTCAATAACAATGTACAAAATAGGTCCCCAGGCTGTTTTTAATTTTTCCATTTCAGCCTGACTTAGAATCATCAACCAACGCCGGTTTACCATTATGGGCCTTTTGGCAAGAAATTCGCTGACCAGCATACAGTCAGGCTCGAATAAGACAAATTTTTCGTCGGTTTGGACAGCAATGATAAAGTCTTTATGAGTCACCTCTGCCTGTTTGAATTTGGTATACAGATCCACTTCTGACATGGGTATCACCTCCTTTCTTTTTATTCTTCTGGTCTGAAGTCAATAAAGATATAAGCCCGGCGACCAGTTTCAGAGGCACGTAGTTGTAAAACATGTCCAGCCATAACCGGAGAAAATAATATCTCTACAATAACGTTTTCCTCTGAGGCAAACCCCTTGAGGGCATCCATTAAATACCTTGGGTTAATTGCAAAACAATCTATTAGTCTGGCCTTAGCCATTAGCTCAAGGAATTTTCCGATCTGGATTCCCCGCTCAACCTCTGGGACATCCAGGTCGCTGGCAACATGTAAACGATGGCCGTCCGTTCCCAGAAGATAACCCCCATCCTCTGGCGATTCGATAAGTTGGTTAAATGGAGATTCCGGGTCTGGCAGAGCAGCTAACTTGCACCAATCTTTATCACTAATCATTTTCTTCATCCTCTCTGATTTTTAGTCTGAGGCCGGCGGCCTCTATGATGACTTCGTCCCCTTCAGTCAGGGTCGCCCACTGAGCAACAGTCAGGCTGAGGACAATTGGGCGGCCCGATTCCGGCTCGCCCAGGTCAGGGATGTCGATTCCTGACAGATCAACTTCTCCGGCTTGCCAGTCCCGGAGCGTCTCTTTTGCCGCCTCGGTCGTTAAGTCCCCGGCGGCATAAAAGGCCGCCTGCTCACCCTCTGGGAGTTTGACCACCATCCGGGCGGCGGTCAGGACCATTTCGCCAGACTCCAGGGCATCCCGGAGTGGGGAAATTAGGGCCATGAGGCTTAACCGCTGGCTGACATTGCCCTGGGTAATGCCAAGCCGCCGGGCGATTACTTTTTGAGTGTAACCCAGGTCAATGAGGTCTGAGATTAGCCGCGCTTCGACTATGGGGGAGGGTGAGCCACTCATATTCAAAGCCAGGGCCGACCAGGCGGCCGCCTCCTGGTCAGCATCCTCAATAATCGCCTCGACCTCAGTTACCCCGGCGGCGGTCAGGTTCGCTACCCGGCGGCGACCGTTGATAATCTCGTAGTGCCCATCAGGTAACTGTCTAACTCGGATCGGGTCAATCTGGCCCAGTTCAGTCAGGCTGACCTGCCGGGCTTTGCTGATTGGGGCGGGGACGCTGTTGATAGCTGAAATCGCAATCCGGGTTAGTTGACGTGGAGTAGTCATTAGTTTCAAGTCGGTTATGGTCATCATCTTTAATAATCCAGGGTGACAGTATCGAAACCGGCCGCTTGGGCTTTTTCTTGGGCCGCCTTGTGGGGCTTTTTGGCAAATTCAATATGAGTTAAAGACAGGGCCAAGAAAAGGCCAGGGCTCCAGATGGTAGGACGATAGACCTGCGGATCGACCGGAAACTTGGCTGTATATGTGAAACTGGGCATGCGTACCTGATACCAGGCCGCCTCACCGGTTGGGGATGGCTCGATGTCCTTATGAGACAAAAAAGCCAGATCGCGCAGGCCATGGGTACATAGGCTATAATTCAGGTGCCTCTCCGGGGCCTGGCCGTTGTGCTCGTCAGAGTAGGCCATCCAGTCCTGGAGATGCTTGCAACCATAGAGGGGGCCATCTCCCCGATTCAGCTCATATTCAAACTGAGGGATGACTTTGGCATGACAGAAGATCATGCGCGACTGGCCCGGCGTCAGTTTCTCGAAGGGGATGTTAGGGGGAGCCTTACGGCTGGCCCCAAAACGAGCCGCCTCTTCCACAAAGTCCCAGGCGGCCGGGTAGCCGATGGCCGCCTTGTCGGGTTTAGAGCCGACAAAGATAACCACGTCGTTGACAGAGGCCGGGTCCTTAGGATAACGTGGTAGAATTTTAATGCCCCGCTGGAATTTGCCCGGCCAGGGGATGGCCGGGTCTTTGACAAATGCCTCAATAGGCTTGCCCCATCTGGACAGGTTGCAGCACAGATAGGGGCTTTCCGGGTCGCGCTCACTGCCGCAGCCGCGACCGTTTGGGGGTTGATGGGTAGTCAAAATTATAGAGTCCATTTTATTCCTTTCCACAGACAGATTTATATACCAGGGACCATCATCTCCCTAGCGCAAAACTGGAACGGCCCGACTGGATACGGCCGGGCCGCATTGTCGCAGGCATCCAAAGCGTTTTGGGCGTGGATACCGATAACCTTGACGATAGACCCAAGATGCTTAATTTCAACGCGGTAAAGTTTCATAAGTTTCTCCATTATATTTTTCTATTATATTCTTAGTAATGCGATAAAGATTGTGTTTAAAAGTAAAGACTTTCGCATTGCCAACCTGATAGCTTCTCTTACAATTTTCACAAATTTTGATCACTGGAAAGCCTCGGTAATGATTTCCCAGGAGAGTAAATCCTTCACTTGGCTTTCCTGGGCCAAAGGGTTGCCAGGCCCATAATGCTATTTTCTCATGGCAAATTCTACAGTTAACCATATCTATTGATCTTTTCCGGTCATTTCAGAAACTTTCATGTTATCTCCTGTCAAAAATCACTTCACCGTCAAGAATATTGTACCATAGATAGTAATACAAGTCAAGGTGAATTTTGACGAATATTACCGCGTAATGTTAAATTTTTGTATAGCTCAATTTCGTATGCTATTATTACAGTATGAGTATAAATGTTTGCGTCATTACCCCGACTATCGGGCGGCCTACCCTGCGCCAGACCCTGACTAGCGCGCTTTTAACGAGTTCTGACCAGTGGCTGGTCGTAGGAGATGGGCCACAACCCCAGGCGGCCGCCCTGGTCAAAGAATTACGCGACCAGGGCCTTGACTATCTTGAGTATCTTGAGCTTGACCCGCCCGGCGGCCGCTATGGTCATCCGGCGCGCGACCTGGCAATGACCAGGGCTAAGGCGGACTATTTGCTTTTTCTTGACGATGACGATATCTTTGCGCCTCATACCTGGCCGACGATTGTCTATGAGCTTGGCCTATACTGGGCCCAGCCGGTTATCTTCAGAATGGTCAACGGCAATGGAGAAGTTCTCTGGAAGGACCCTGTCTTGACCGTGGGCAACGTGGGCGGCTCTATGGTTGCCCTTCCTAACCGTCCTCATCTCCCCTTCTGGGCAAGCACCTCAGACCGCCATGGATGCGATCTTGAATTTATACAAGCCGCCCTGGGGCGCTATCACCCGTCCGAGATACGCTGGTCGGCCCAGATTCTGGTCATTTGCCGACCGGGAGTCCTGCATGAATGACGATCTGCCCCGATTTAACATTGTTCACCACCTGGGCGAACCCAACACAGCCGAATTTGAGGGCGTTAAAATCAGCCGCCAGAAAGCCCTTTTTATAAGGGAATGGGGACGATTCGTGCCTTGTGCGCCGTATGATAATCACTTTGTATTTGAAACCCCCGCAAAAGCCAAAAAAATAGGTATGAGCGAATACATGTGTACCTGCGGGTCAGCGGCGGTCGTGGCCAGGCCGGAAAAAGAGACAACCCGCATGTTTGTTTGTCTTTTTCACGCCACCTACGGCGCACACCAGACTTCGGTCATCAATAAGGCTGATTTTGGACAAGACCTGCCCCAGATTATCATGCCAAAGGCTAAAAAATGGCTGACCTGAAGATTGACGTATATTGCAATGATGGCTCACCTATCGGAATAGATTGGCGGCATATCTATGAGGGACTGGGGATAGGCGGAGCGGAACTCGCCTTGTTCACCTGGGCTGAATTTATGGCCCGGCGCGGTCATCAGGTCAGGATTTACAACGACCCAGCAGAACCCGGGACCTATCAGGGCATAGAATTTTTATCCCAGAATAAATTTGACCCCTCGGAAAACAGGGATGTTTTCATAGCCTGGCGCTCGCCCAATCGGTTTATACAGAAAGCACGCGGCTACCGGATTCATTGGTCAACCGACCAGTATACCAGCGGGAATTTTGCCACTGATATTGTGCCTTATGTTGACAAGATTGTCTGTATTTCCCCGTTTCATCGAAAATACTATCTGGAGCGATACGGGCCGCCGGAGACAAAGATCGTCTACCTCGATCTAGGAGTGCGTCTTGAAGATTACACGATGCAGCCAAAGAAAGTGGCTTGTCGGTGTATTTTTTGCAGCGTGCCCGACCGGGGACTGCAGCTTGTCCCTAATATCTGGTCGGTCATCAAAGAGGCAGTACCCGACGCTTCCCTGGTTATCACTTCAGATTATCGCCTTTGGGGGTCGCAAAATCCGCTCAATTATCAGCATCGGTTAAATATGGTCGGGCAAGAGGGGACTGTTTACTTGGGGGCGATTCCTCGGCCTAGACTCATTGCCTTACAATCCGAGGCTCAGGTACACTTGTATCCATGTACCTACGACGAATTATTCTGCATCAGTGCCGCCGAGTGTCAGGTCGCCGGGGCCTATCCGGTTACAAGCGCCATGGGTGCGCTAGAAACAACCAATGAGTTTGGCATAACTTTCACTGGCCACCCGGAATCTCCGGCCTGGCAAAAGGAATATACGGCGACAGTCATTGAGTTACTGTTAAACCAAGAAAGCCTGACCGCCAGGGCTGAAGCCTGTATGGAACGCGCCCGGGTGCGCTTCAGTTGGGATAAAATTTGCGATAAATGGGAAAAGATGCTGAATGGTTCGGCAGGCTCACCACAAGGTGGGGCGGCCGCCGATTCGCCCGCCCGGAAGCGGGTTACTAAAAAGGTTAAGGTTGTATGATCATCTACATCAGCGACTTTGACCTGGGCGGCTCAGGCTATAGTAATATCGGCCAGCAACTTTGCCAGGAACTGGTTTTCCGCCATGACCTGGGAGTCATCGCCCTGGGCCTGGGATACAATGGCCAGGAGCATAGTTACCCATTTTCTATTGTCCCTGTCCCTCACCTCTCCCATGTGCCCCATATGGTAAAGCGCCTGGTAGACTACGGCGCGCCGATCGAGGCTATTGTCGTAGCCCTAGACATCATACAGCAAGAGGCTATGATTAAGGCCCTCAACATTCCTAGTAAAATCCCCTACCTGGCCCTATTCCCTCTCGAATCGGGCCCGCTCTGCCAGCCCTGGGCTATCAATCTGATGCGCGCTAACGGATGCCTAGTTATGTCTGAGTTTGCTGTCAAAGACGTTGCCCTGGCCGGCCTTGAGGCTGATTTTATCCCTCTGGGCGTAGGGGACATCTGGCGGCCGCCCACGGTTGAAGAAAAAGTCACGATACGTCAGGGCCTGGGTATGTCGCCGAATACTTTTAATATCCTGACCGTGGCCGATAACCAGGAACGAAAGAATCTCGATGCGGCCGCCAAGATGGTGGCCGGATTATCAATAAAACCGCTCAGTTATGCGCCTAACGGATTTGTACTCAAGAAAGAAGTCGTCCGGGATGTGTCCTGGACGCTTGTTACCCGCCTCGATTCCCCGGTCGGCTGGAAGTTAGACGACCTCTTTATGAGGTACGGGATCATGGATAGAGTAGCCATTTACAACCGGGGCATGCCGGTTGACAAGCTCTGGTTACTCTATGCGGCGGCTGACTGCTTTCTGTTGACCTCAAAGGCGGAAGGACTGGCCCTGCCACTGCTTGAGGCCATGGCCTGCCGCGTGACTACGGTCGGCACAAACCATGCTGCTATTGCTGAGCATCTGGACGACCGCCTGGGGTATCTCATAGAACCTGAATATGGGCATATAGACCCATTCGGCAACGGCTGGCGGGTTTGGGCCTCGGCAGAGGACGGCATCCGAAAGCTAACCTGGCTATATGAGCAGGGGCCAGATGAAACTATGCTCGACCGGGCGCAGGCATACATCCGGGCGCGCACCTGGGAAAAAGCGGGGCAGGTGCTGGTCGAGGCAATCAGGAAGGTGAAAAATGGGAATACTTGAATCTGCAAAAATTGATGAGACTTTAGAGGCGTTTATTGATGGTATGCTACCTGGTGATGAAATGGATATGCTGGTCGCTCAGGCATTAGGGCAGGCTGATTTTACATACCTGTCATATAGTTCAAACCTTCAAGCCGCCTGGAAAATCATTGAGTGGTGGCTTTCCCATCCTTTATCCGGCGGCGACCTATTTATTGAATGGTGGACTGATGGCGAATGGTTTATATGTGACAAAAATCTTATCACGCGGAAGGAGGGTATATCTACTTTTCTGATAGCCCGATCTAACACAGTGGACATGGAAACTGATGAACTGCCATCATTGCCCCTGGCCCTATGCCGGCTTTTTCTGAAAAAAGCCTACCAGATAGGTCTATTGTCAACTGAAGAAATGAAGGCAAAGGCGCGATGAAATACTATAAAAAATATAAAATCGAGGTCACAGAACAGGAACTGGTAAAAACTATCTGTGACCGTTGCGGGAGCGCAATACCAGAACTGAGAACGTATGATCTCAGAGAATTTTCTTTGAGTTTTGCCGTTGGGGACACTTTTCCTGACAATGGCGAAAAAGACGGCTGGGAAGTCGAAGACTTGTGCGATGTCTGCATAGGCTGGCTCAAGAATCTGCTCGAAGAAAATGCCGTCCGTATAACCAAAGTCCATGCATCCTGGTGAGGAAAAGATGAACCAAAAAGAGCAACATCTATTATCTAACATTGCGAGTTTCTATTATATCATTTCTCTGAGTGCTTTAATCGCAAGCCTGATTTTTTTTGTTTGGATCGACTGGCGGCTTGGGCTTGCTATTCTTTTATTATGGCTTCATCATACCACCCTTAAAAGAGCGATGTTATTGGATCCGTAAAATGGCCAAGCGTAAACGTCTGCCAGCGCTACCTGAAGAAGTATCAGAGCTGGATATAGTCATCCCGGTCTATGGCCGGCCTGATCTGCTTAAAGAGTGCCTGGCTGCTATCCCCCTGGCCGGCTTCGATGTCAACTATAAGCTATTTCTGGTCGATGATAAGAGCCCAGAGCCTGGACCGCTAGAAATCCTCTATAATAGCCTAAATAGTCAGGCCAGGATTATCAGGAATCCGCAAAATATGGGCTTTCCGGCGGCCGCCAACAGGGGCGCGGCGCAGGGGCATGCGCCGGCGATTCTATTCCTAAATTCGGACGTGGTTTTGAAGCCCAATGCACTTCGCATTATGCTCAACAGCCTCTGGTCGAGCCAGATCGAACGCGGGATTTTTGACCCGCCAGACATAAAAGGAGTCGGCATTGTAGCCCCTAAGTTGCTTTTCCCGGAGGGTGGCCATGACCAAAATAGGCCCGGCGGCAAAGTCCAACATGTGGGCATTGCCTTTAATGGGGCCGGTAAACCTTTTCATGCTCTTATTGGCTGGTCAAGCGACAATCCAAAGGTCAACATAAAGCGGTCGCTTCAGGCGGTCAGCGGGGCCTGCTTGCTGATAAGGCGCGCCCTCTTTGACCAAATATGGCGCGGCTATCAGGCCGTGGGCGACCCTTCGGCCGGCGGCTTTAACGAGGTCTATGGTCTGGGGACTTATGAGGATATAGAATTATCATTCGCTGTGCGCTCACTGGGGTATCAAGTCCTTGTCGAACCCAGGGCCGTAGGGTATCATTACGTAGGGGGCTCGGCGGCAGCCCAACCGGGGGGTTATCCCCTGGGGCGCAATGAAAATATCTTCAGGGCGCGGTGTGGGCAGCTCATCCTCTGGGACGAGTGGGCGGTGTGGTAAATTAGCCATCTGCATGGCGACTCTAAAGAATAATGGTTTAATCGGCGCGTGACAGATGCCTGTAAGACCACTTTTACAACATAGTAGAGAGGTTATGATTACGGACATATTGGACGTAAACATTACAGGCGGCGCTTTTGCTCAAAAAGGCAATAAAAATTTCAAAGCTGTTTTGCTTGGTATTACACCAGTTGAAATATTATCAGCAAACATTGGACGCAAGACAGCTTTCATCCAAAATATAGGCAAACAGATTGCTTATTTGGCTGAAAATTCAGCCTTGAGCATAGCTGCCAGTTTCTTATTGAAGCCAGATGAAATCCTGGAAGATAATTTTTCTGTTTCGGCCTGGTGGGGAATTACAGCCAAGGGAGTTACAGAATTACGAATAATCGAAGTAACCTAGTGGAAGTGGTAAAGGTGACAAATGGCGAATCAGATGAGCAATCAACAGCAAACGGCACTCGACGACTATCTGGCCTTTTGGGATGAGAAAAGCTTTATGGAAATCGAGCGCGCTGACCCTGAAGCGGCGGCGCGGATTCGGCAACTGGTAAACCTTGGTTTTACGCCTCAACAAATTTCAAGGGAACTGGTTAAACATTCGCCTCAACGCTGGATCGAATCACAGCAGGTCTTGCAGGCGGCGCGCTATCTGGCCCGTGAAAAGGCCAGGGGCTGATATGACTTACCGAATCGGGATCGGAGAAACTCTGGACACGATTCAATGGGGCGAATGGGTGACAGAGCTGGGGGAGAATCAGAGCATGACCCTGGTCTTTGATTCTGTGCCCGGTTTTATTCCCCCCACCGATCCGGATCCCCTGGTCAATTTCGGCAGGCTCAATTGTGTCATTGTCTCGGTTAACGCCTGGGCCTTGTTTGGCCGCCACCTCTATGTGACAATCAAGGGGCAAGGCAAGACTTTTGAGTATCGGGCCAAAAATATCATAGACGCTAAAAATTTCATCGAGCGGGTTTTGACCGCTGAATTTTCGGGCTGCGAAGTTTTGACTGAAGGGGATACTATTGTCCCCTTTGCTTACCACCATGAGGGAGACTGACCATGACGCAGCCCTTTTTCCCCTATCTGACCACTGGGACGGCTATCCTAACCGATGATATTTTCACAGTCTATGGCGGCCAGACCGGGACCAGCACCCCAGCGCAACGGGCGGCGGCCTATCAGATAGCGGAGCAATTCGCTATTCAAGAGGTCGGGACTTTCCTGGTCGAAACCCGCGTGACCGGGACCTTCGCCTGGCCGGAAGCCAGCCAGCGCATTTTGTTACCACATACCCATGTCCGGTCAGTTGCCAGCCTGACAGCGATTCACGATTCGGGCTGTAACTGTGAGGCCGATTCGATAGAATTGGCCGCCTGTGCCTGGATCGTGGATTATCAAGCGGGGATTGTAGACCTGGAGCAATGCGCGGATGGGGCGGCCAGCGGGGGGGCCTGTTGCTCCTGTTCATTCAGGACGGCCGGCGGACCAAAAACCTACCGCATTGTCTACAATGCCGGCCTGGCCGCTGGCCTAGTGGCGGCTAATGCGCCCGCCCTCATGGGCCTGGTAACGGCGGCTGACCTGGCCCTGGAGCAGATCATAGACCCGGCAGGGGCGGAAGGGGGGCCGGGCGACCCAAGCCTGACTAGCTTCAGCGATACTGGCTACTCGGCCAGCCGCCAATTTTTGCGGATGACCGCCTTTGGCGGATCACCCCGGGCAAATTTTGCTGCCCGGATGTTAAGCCATTTGAAATATAAGCGGGGGATGACCTTATGATCGTTCCGCAAACTGAAACCAGGGGCGGTTTCCTGGGCTATGACCAGGACGGAGAAGGGATTCGGACAATTCTCAGGCGGATCGGCCTGAGCCAGCATAGCGCCGATGACCTGCGGCTGCTCAGAGAAGAAGTTGATCAGCTTTTAGTCGCCCGGCGGCAGTTGAATCGAATAAAGCAGGTTCTACAGGGGATGGTACTGTACGATTAGTTGAAATCGGCCGCCTGGTTTGGCCAGAGTATTACCACCGGATTAGCTATCAGATGCTCTAGCAGGCAAAGGCAGACCGCCTCCGGGTCTATACCTTCCAGATGGATTTTCAAGGTTGGAAAATCCTCATGGGAAACACAGTGACCTGTTGCCGGGATATTGCGCCAGGTCTGGGCACAAACCGGACAGGTCAGATTTAGACCCCGAATTGTTATAGGCAGGCCGATGATCGGAAAAATCAGGTTAGTCATAGAGGAAATTATAGTCTTATGAAGTTCACCCGCAAGAAACCAAAACCGAAAATTGCTACTTGTGAACAGCGCCTGGCGCTGCTGGCTCAGGAACTTGGGGTCGCTGGGGCTGTGGTACTGGTCAATGACTACGGATTTACCAGAGAGCAGGCCAATGAGTGGCTCGGTAAGATGGTCGAGCAGGCCCGGACGAATCGGCTCATGCTGGCGGCTAACACCGTCCTGGCTACCCATGACCTCAAGAAACAAGGGAAAATATGATTGCCGGACTGCATCTCAAGGTAGACATTATTGGCATCGTCAACCTAGTTGATGACACAATAGGCGGCGCGCGCACCACGGGGACGGTACGTCATGCGGACATTCAAGGCGTCTTGACCCCCCGGCGGCCAAGTCAGGCCGCTTTAGAGGCGGGGCTAGAAACGGATGCCATCTACGATTTTACAACGCGGGCGCAAAACGTTACCCTGAATGAGCGGGATGAAATAGAGGTGACATGGCCGCCGACCAGCGCCCTCTACGGATTGCGATTCCGGGTGACGGGGGTCCAGCCGGGCCGGGGGCGGGCCAGGTATGCGCCTATGCATGCCACAACTAGCCGGATCCGGGCCAGCCGGAGTAGCCAATGAGGAAACAAAAAGGACTCTCAGAGAGAGTCCTTTTTACCTCTTGTCTAAAGATCAATTTTTCCCGAAATAGACCTCTTTACTAAACTGGTTGAAGTTGCCCCATTCTAAAACGTCATACGGCCCCAGAGTGCTCGTATTGATCTGGTAGCACCCCCAATCGTTGATCTGAGCATAACTCGGAAACTCTTCTTTGCCTGTCCACTCTTGAATAATCTGGTGGCCTTGCTCCTCAGAAATTGGAAACACGGCCCAAGAATCTAGCGGCTGCGAGGTAGTCTGGCGACTGTTGTATTCGTCATAAGAAAAGATGATCGCCAGTTCCTCATTGTCACTAATTATACATTTTACCAATTCTACTTTGTTGATAACCATGGTTTTGTCTCCCTGTTGAAAAGTTTTGAATCAGTGGAGGCGGGGGGAGTTGAACCCCCATACTGGCGGCGGCGCTTTGGCTTTTGCCGCCAGGCGAACCTTCCGCCCCCTTTTAAGCCTGGATTCCTGGGGGATTAACTTTCTGTTAGAAACCTGATGGCTCTAGCACTTCTTCATCATCGAGCGACATCACTACCAGCGAGAATCCTGATCGCGAAATTCCGTCTGCCGCATCTTGAGCCTCGAGGATGGTAAGGAACCATTCCCCTGTCCAAGCCTCTTTTTCTACATTGAATATTCCATACTTTGCGCCCTCTGGCGCATCAGGTACCTGCACCTTCCAATCCCGCCAATCGGCGGCTATTTCTGCCATCAGATTAGGTGTGACTATCATCATTTAATCCCCCTCCCTGCTTTTGGCCCAGGCCCTGGGGTCTGAAATCCCCTGAAACCTGACTTTGTGATAAGCCATCAGAGCGGCCTTTTCTTCTGCTGACAAATCGGCCACCTTGAGGCTCAGTAACTGATTAGCCGCCAGGCGGTCAAGTTTGGCCGCCACGCGATAATCGCCTTCGATGGCGGCGGCAAATTCGACATATCTTTCATAATCAACGCCAAGGTATTCGAGGTTGGATTCGTCCTCCGGGCCTTCTGGCTCCGGGAAAAGCCGAAGGGCTTCTTCTAGTTCTAGTTTTCTAAGTTTCAATTCGGTTGCTTTCGAGATTTTATTTAACATTAGAGGTTTCCTTTCAATCACTCATGCGGTCGTAGCAATCAGGGCAAGACGATCCCTGGCTGGTAGACATGACCAGGTTTTGAGAGATAGTGTGTCCGCAGGCGCAACGCACCGTTTTGGCGGGTTTTTGGCGCGCTTTCTGGGCGTCAATTTTCCGCTGGTGGGCCTCGCCGTATTCGGCGTCAAATTTGGCGCGAGTGGTGGTGTCCCACCCGTTGCGGTCACTCTCGTAGGAGGCGTAACCGCGATAGTAACCGAGATTGTAGGTATTTTCGGTTCGTTCCTCTGAGTAATCCAGGCCGCGTGCTTTATCCACGCGCCCTTGCCAGATGCCCAGTTGATATTCGCGGGTTTGTGTCATCTGACCCAGGATGTAATCCCGCTTGAGGATTCCCCAGGGCTTGTGTTCTTTTTTGCCGCGAGCCTGGAAGTGCTCATCGGAGGGCATTTCGGGCGAGCCAAATTTTTGCCACTTTGCTTCTTGTTTTTTGTTTGCCTGGTACATTTTCCGCGCCATTAGTTTTCACCTTTATATCTCAAATTTACTATCAAGAACATTATACTACGAATAGTAATATCTGTCAAGGGTTTTAAGGAAACTCATAGGCGAGTTTTCCGCCAAGTTTGCTTGGTTTCTCAGAGATTGGGTGGTGGCTTGAAAAAATAACCGGGTAATGCTATAATCAAACGCGAAGGGCTGCAACCGCAGCCCTTTTTTTATTGATGTCGAGCCTGCCGACTTCGGCGAGCTCAGACTTCGGTGAGCTCAGTCGAACCGTCGAGCCGAAACATGGTCGAATCTAGCGGTAAAGTTTCATCTGGACAAGTCCGAAACCTGGCCTTAGCCGGCTTAGATCGCGGCCTCATTCTTTCCGGTCACCTGGTCGCGCAACGGGCCACCCAGCGTGCGCCCATTGACACCGGGAGGTTGAAGCGGTCTATTACCTCTGGCCGGCCCTATTCGGTCAGGCAATTGCGGGTAGTGGACGTGGGGACTAATGTTGAGTACGCCCGGATTCAGGAGTTTGGCGGCAAGACCGAGCCTCACGAAATTACCCCAAGATTCAAGAAGGCTTTGGCTTTTACCGTGGGCGGCATAAATGTCGTTGTCAAACGCATCCCCATGCACCCTGGTTCAAATATCCCGGCCCATCCCTACCTGCGCCCGGCTTTAGCAGCCTCAAAAAGAGAAATCAGAACGCTCATTGTCCGCTCAATTGTAGGGAGCATCAACTCATGATAAGCCCTGACCTGGTACAGGCGGCCATCGTTGCCAAACTTCAGGCCGACGCGACCCTGCTGGCCTGGCTGACGGCCCTCTCCGCCGCCTCAGAGATACGCGAAAATCAGTGGCAGGGGGTATCGTTTGTCTACCCGGCCGTCCGGGTTGACCTGCTACCTCAGACCGAGCCGGGCAACCCGCCCTGTTACTCTCAGCAGCTTTTTAATGTCTTTGCCTTTGCCGAGGGGGATTCTAGCCAAAATAGCGCGGTTTTAGCCGGGCTGATTGATGCAGCTTTAATCAGAAAGCAGATGATCGGGACGGGATTCGCCACCGGACATATCATCAGCCTGGGATCTATACCTCCGCTCAGGACAGCGGAACGCATCTGGCAAGCGACCGGGCAGTATCAGATGAATGTCTACGGAGGGACATTTTGAAAATCATTGTTCTGGTCCGCACTAGGCTCAATATTATAGGCTCAATATTATGGCTAAGGTAAAAATCAAGGTCAAGCCAGCCGAATCCTTTTCAGTCCAGGTGACCACCGATGGTTCGGCAGGCTCATCATGGCCCCGGCTGCGCTGTATCGCCGATTCCCGGCTCATTGTCTCAGGCGAGCGTACCCCAAGCGGCCGGCGGTACGAATTTACAACAGGTCAGGAGCAGTCGGTCAACCCGGCTGATTATCATTTTCTTTTGGAGCTACAGGCTTATTCGAGTGATTGCTGCGGATCAAACGGTAAGCCTCAAAATTATTTTGAGGAGATTTGATCATGGCTTTAATCACTGGTACGCCTGTCGGTAATTTGATCGCAACTCAAAACATTTTTGTCGATACGCCGCCGACATTCTATTTTCAGGAAAACAAGACCGCGGCCGGGGCTACGGTCGGTCTGCTAAACAACCCTGATGCGGATGGATTCTATTGGGGTCTCTCAGGCACCACGGAGAATCCTGTCTACGCCGGCGGCTGCTACGAAGGCTTCACCTTTACCGATGTCCGGGATGTCAACATGATTCGCTGTGACACGGAAGGTGACCAGGGAGCAATTCAGAAGCGTAACATGCTCCAGGTCGCGTTCACCCTGAAAGAATTTTTCAAACTGACCAAGTTAAGACACATGTTGAACCTGGGGGCCGTCACTACCACTGCCGGCGCGACCGAGAAAGTTGGGATCGGGCAGATAGACAATACCAAATATTACTATCTCTACTTCCCGACTGTTTACGATGAAAACACCGGCGATTACCTGGCCGTGACCCTCTTTAATGCCCAATTCACTGCGGCCTGGGCCATGAGTTTTGTCTACGGTCAACCGGCCACGGTCACGATTCAGGCCAGCGGGTTCGCTGATAGCGTCAAACCGAGCGCACAGCGGTTCGGGGCTATTTTGAGGGCGGATCCGTCAGCTATATAGTCAATAGTTACTAAACAATGGACAATTTCTTGAGCGCCATTGACGACCGCCAGGGATGCTGGCTTTCCCTTGGCGGTCAGGAAAAGCTGAGCCTGTCGAAGCTGAGCCCGCTGAAATTTATCAGCCGGGCGCGCCTGGGGGCGCATCTTCAGTTGTTGCGACTTCAGGCGCGATTCAGTCAGGCGGCTGGCCCTGATGAACTGGCCCGATTGCTCGAGGATTATCTATCTCTGGCCGGGCTGAGTGAGGCTGACTTGAAGAGTCTGACCGGGGCTGACCTGCTGGAAACCTATCTGACCCTGGCTGGCCTCAACTCCTGGCAGTGGGTGCTGCCGTGGCTCAGGCCGCCAGACGCCCCAGGGCTAAAACCGCCAGAACATGCTAAAGAGCCGCCTTACCATTATGCCGGCCGCCATTGGGCTATCTGGATTCACAAGATCGCCTGGGCCTATGGCTGGTCGCGCGACCAGATTCTAAATCTCTGGCCAGAGGAGGCGGCGGCCTACGTCCAGGAGATTATCATTGCCGAGTATGACCAGGCGGAAGAACAACGGGCCTTGTCAGAGCTTTCTTACCGTCACAACAAACATAGCAACCTGATGCAGTTCATCCCTCGGCCCAGACCTCATTGGATGGTTGATAATGCCCTACCGCCGCCAGTCAGAGTCAGGCGCGACATGCTGCCAGTCGGGAATGTCATTGAAATTTAGTCATTAGTTACTAGTTGTTAGTAGTCCTCACAAATGACAAAGGACTAATGACAAAGGACAAATCTATGTTCTGGCCTTTTGTCAGGCGCAAATCTTATGTTGTTTTTGGGGGGAAGCAGTTTATCGTTTCCCCCCTTGACTTAGAGGCGGCGGCTAAATTGCTCTGGCTACTCATGCCCTATATGCCTTTCCTTGAAACCCATTTGCCCCGGCTGCAGGCCGCCTTTCAGGGCAGGGAGTCCAGGGTACTGTCATCGCTCATGTTTGTTTTACGGGACGAGCTGCGGGAATCGCCGGGAGATATGATTAAGGTCATCGCCCTGTTATCAGGTACGGACCCAGAATGGCTGGCCCGCTCAGCGACTCCCCAGGAACTGATAGACGCCCTGCCCGTCCTGGACAAAGTACATAACCTTGGTCGCCTGGCCCAGTCAGTTTATCAAACAGGTCTGACGTTTAATGTTTCTGCTTAGACTCTTACTTTGGCTATGGTTTTTTAGGTTACTTTTCCGGGCGCAAACCGACCCGGTGGAAACGGTTTTTGTCCGCATCGAGGGGGATGCCTCTGGCCTCTTAGAGACCCTGGAAAAAGAAGTAGCCGCCATGAAGGAGCGGCTAAAAGAGCTTGAGGAATCGGGACAACAATCGGGCAAAAAAACCAAAAAATCATGGTTTGAGGCCGGGGCTATTTTTGGTCTGGCCGCTAAGGGCGCGGGTATGCTCCTGGACAAGGTTTTACAACTGGCTCAAGCCATTCCAGCTATGTTTATTAGTCTGGGCAAACAGGCAGTGGCGGCTAATGCCCAGTTTGAGACTTTTGGGGTCCAGTTTGAGACTTTGTTAGGCAGCGCCGGGGCTGCCCAGGCACGGTTAGAAGAACTTGCCCGCTTTGGCGTTGAAACTCCCTTTGAGCTTCCCCAGATAGTCGAGGCCAGCCGGACGCTGCAAACCTTTGGGGGGACTGCCCTGGCTACAGGTGAAAACCTGAAGCTAGTAGGCGACCTGGCCGCCGGGGTTAATCAGCCCTTCCAGTCCGTCGCGTTCTGGATTGGCCGCATGTATGACGCCCTGGAAAACGGCCAGCCATTTGGCGAGGCGGCCATGCGGTTGCAAGAAATGGGCATCCTGACCGGAGATGTGCGCCGCCAACTTGAAAGCATGCAAAAGCAGGGCAAGAGTGGGGCGGAGACTTTTGAATTTTTCAGCGAGGCGGTCGGTGAAAAGTTTGGCGGCAACATGGAAAAGCTGGCCAAGACTTTTCAGGGGGTCACCTCTAACCTGGCAGACTTCCGGGGCATGCTGCTCAGGGTCGGCGGGGCAGAACTGTTCGAGGCCATTCGTGATGCTGCCATAGACTTCTATGCTGTCCTGACTGAAAATGAGGATGTTTTGGTTGACATCGCCAAAGGGGTTGGCAACATTGCCGCCTCATTTGTCAACTTTGCCCGGGTCAATCTGGCCGGGACATTCAACATTCGGGGGGCATTAGAGGGCATCCGGGACTTTATCGGCTGGCTAGAGCGTACCATTAAAGCAGGGCAGGCTTTTGCCACCCAGATCAGGCGATACGGTGAACTATTCGGGCCTTTTACCAAGGCTATTCAAATTCTGATTAGCTTATCGAATCCTCTAATTAAACCGTTTCAACTTTTGATAACCTGGATATTACCAAATCTGGACAAGGCTTTATTAGCTGGGGCGCAGGCTTTAGCTATTGGTACAGGTGCCTGGAAAGGTCTGTTGGCGACCCTATCTCCTATTGGCGAGGTCATTACCAAGATTGGTCAGGCTATTTTCGCTCTGGCCTCTGGCGACTTCAAGCGGGCCGGGGAATTGGCCGGCGAAGCCATGGATCGCATCAAGGAGGGCCTCCTTGATGTGGATGCCGGGGTCAAGGCGGCCGGTGATTCGATTCGCCAGTCGGCGGCCGACATCGAGGCCCTGACTGCAGAGCCGATCAAAGCACCTGAGCCTGATGTCCCGGAAGCAATAGAGGACGTTGGCCTACCGGAGCCGGACGCGGTACAGGGTAAGCTAGACGACTTGACAAACCAGATGATGGACGCCACCGAGCAGCGTAATAGCCAACTGGCCGACCTGGAAAAAGACCACTCCGACAAGATTTTAGACATCATGTCTGATGCTAACGAAAAGCGCCTGGATATAGAGGAGACTTATCAGGACAGCCTGGCGGAACTGGCTGAGGAAACCGAGGCAAAACGGGCCGAGATCATGGAGGGGGCAGCCAAAGACCTGGCTGACCTGGCCCGTGAGACTGACCAACAAATAGCCGGAAAACGCACCGAGTTTAACCGGGATGAAGTCCGCGAAACTGAAGATCACCTGCGGGAGATGCGCCGCCTACAGGAGGACTATCTACTTTCCTTGGATGAAGCAGTGCGCGACCGGGATGCGCGCGCGGTGGTGGATTTACAGCGCAAATTCCAGCGGGAATCGAGTAAAAAAGAAGAGGACTTTTCGATTGGTCAGGGGCGGGAAAAAGAGGACTTCAACACCGAACTGGAGGAACTACGTCAGAATGAAGCGACCCGCCGTGATGAAATCCTGACCGCTCAGGCTGAAGCCCTGACCGACCTGATTGAGCATGAGGAGGAAAAACGCCTCGAAATCGAGGAACGGCGGCAAGAGGGATTAGACACTCTACAGGAGAATCTAGCCGAGCAGCTTCAGCGGGAAAACGAAAACTACTATGAGCGTCAGGCGGCCCTGGAGCAGGCCCTGGCCCAGCGCCTGGAAGCCATAGCCCAAAATCTGGCCGATGAGAATGCGGTCACAGAGGAGGGCGCACGCAAGGTCTTAGAAACCCTCAACCAGTATTTCGGTGCGGGTGGGGATATTGACCAGCTTATGGCCGACTTTGCCAAACGGCGGCAGATGCGAGCGGAAATTCAGGTTGAATTTTCCGCCCCAGAGCTCCCCCCGGCTCTGCCGACCTTTGGCGCGCAGTTTGCCGGGCCTTTCCAGCATGGCGGCTCGTTCATAGCCTCGAAGCCGACTCTGGCCCTCTTTGGCGAAGGTGGCCCCGAACTGGGCCAGTTTACGCCTCTCTCCCAAATTTCAAATCCGGGCAATGGCAGCAAGATTCAGGTTGAATTTAGCGGCAGTGCGCCGCCGGGCATTGGAGTACCAGAGCGGGACCAGATCGCCGCCGTGGTGCTCAGCGCCCTACAGGAAAGCGGGATATTAGGCTGAATGGGCAAAACACTGAGGGAGATACTGAGCCGCAACTTGAGAAGGCGGCGGAACTACAAAAGAAATGGGGAACGGCAACAAATCAGGTATGGGAGATGGGTCCGCATCGGGTGGTCTGCGGGGATTGCACAGATAGGGCGGTGGTGGAGGCGGTGATGCGGGGGGAAGTTGCATTACTCATGGTGACTGATCCGCCTTACGGGGTTGAATACGATCCTGACTGGCGAAATGAAGCGGCAAAAAAAGGATTCCTGTCCTACTCTCCGCGTAGGACAGGAATCGTCTATAATGATGATCGTGTGGATTGGTCAGATGCTTATTTGTTGTTTACAGGCGATGTAGCCTATACGTGGTCGCCGGGAGGCGACCCCGTTATTATAACGGGGTTAGCGATGCAAAAAGCTGGTTTTTTAATTCGTAATCAAATTGTTTGGCGTAAGCCTCATTTCCCAATAAGTAGAGGACATTATACTTATCAACATGAGCCATGTTGGTACGGTGTTCGCAAAAACAAAAAGTCACATTGGATAGGTGATAATACCGCTTCGACTGTTTGGGACATCTCCCTTGACAAAAATGTTGAGGGAGGACATGGCACACAAAAACCGCTTGAATGTATGGCGAAACCTATCAGAAATCATAACAGCGAATTGGTTTATGACCCTTTTCTCGGCAGCGGTACAACTCTAATCGCCTGCCACAACTTGGGCCGGCGATGTCGGGGGATTGAGATAGATCCGGGATACATGGCGGTAATTCTTGAACGCTTCCAGCAGCATACTGGGCTTGAACCAAGGCGAATCGAGGGCTAATGTCAGGCACGTATCAATTAGGCAACCCTGGGCCACCCCTGGCCTTATTTCCAAAAAATCCCCTGACCAAGCGCTGGCAAAGAGAGCAGGCGGCCACCAGAGGAACGGGCGAGCCGATTTACAGCGCCTTCTGGCGGCTCGACCTGGGTTTCGGCTCGCTCAGGACGCAGGGTGATTCGGATTTTTTTGAATCGCGTTTCATCTCCGGCGGCCTCTACCATGCTATTCTACCGCACCCGATAACTGGCTTGCCGGTCGGTTTTACCGGTGTAGCTATAGAGGATTATCAATTTACTTTCACCGACGTTGACCGGGATTATTATGCCGAGGGCGCGCGCCTGAGCCTGGGCCATATCAATCTATCGGCTACGGGGACGTTTTAATGGCTACAGCCAGCGGGTTGGAGTTCTTTTTAGTAGTCTTGAAACCAGTGACCGTGTTTAGCGGTCGGGTCAATGGCGCGCCCGTCGATCCGTTTGTCTCCCTCACCTGGGATGCCGGCGCGACCGGGACCGCCTCAGCCGTGGGCACTTCCGGCGCGCCGGTTGCAGGCAACAGCCTCTGGATAGGCTCAAGCGTAGGCGGCCGCGAGCGGGGTCTGGTGCGCCTCAGAGACTGGACGCCTTCAGACCCGACTGGGACGGTCGGTACACTCAAGATTGCCGAAACGGACGATACCGGGCCGCTGATTGCCGATAATGACTACCTGACTGCCAAGCTGGAATGGCGGCTCTGGCCCAGAGTACCCCGGATTGTCTCAGACGATCCAAACTCGATTGAATACTATGAGGATTATGACCTGGGCTACAGCGACCAGACCATTGATTGGCTGCCGGTCGCGGTGCCCGGGCCGCCGGCGGTCGAGTTTCTGGCCGGGGGCGTGGCTCAGGTCAGCTTTGTCGGTAATCGCTCTTTTGCTTTAGCACCCGGCGCGACCTTATCTAGCTACCTTTGGACGGCGCACGGCTCCGCCGAGGGGACTTCTAGCAGCGCGGGGACTGAGGTCAGTCCGGTGACATTCACCTGGTCGGCCGCCGGGCAGTACCTGGTCAGCCTGCGCGTGACCGATTCAAATAGCAAAACGCACACCTCATATACCTGGGCCTTTATTATCAATCCGGCATCCCCGACCGATGTCGCCTATACCCAATTTGACGCAATCAATGATACCTTGGATTTTGACCAGGGAGGCGGCCAGTGCTCTTTTACCGTCCATGGCACGGCCGATGCCAGCCAGTTTCCTCAAGAGAGCCTGGTCATTCATGCCTGCCGGGGGACGCTGACCACGGCGACCGCTACCTGGCCATTTCGGACAAATGTCCTTTTTGTCGGCTATGTGCAAAGCAATACCATTCGCCAGGATTATAACCATAATACGATCACTTTTCAGGCCGTAACCATAAACGGCCTCATGAAAAGCCTGGCCTGCTATCCAGTGCGCCTGGAGGACACCGACGGCCCCCGCAACTGGACGCAGGCGCACGATCTGACCGTAGATAGAATCGCCTCATTTCTCTACCACTGGCGATCTACCCTGAGCCTTATGACTTCAATCAGGCCAATGAACTATGACGCCGAAATCAAGTCTCAGGATTTCGGGCCGGGCAATATCTACGGCCAGCTACAAAACGACCTGGTGGGGGACGCCTGGGGGCGGGTAGTGAGCGACCATCAAAGTGTCCTCTATCTGCTCCGGGATTATCAACTCATGACCACCTCGGAGCGGGCGGCCATAACGACCCGCAAGACCCTGCACAAAGGCATCTGGCTCGATACGGTCGAGATTGACGAGCGCCCGGACTGGTTCAAACCGGTGCGTAAAGTCAAGATGAATGGCGTCTATTACCCTGGCAACCAGGCGGACCCGCAGGCCCTTTTTTCTGAGGCCCCTGGGGATGTGCAAGGCGATTTCGGGAATGAAGGCAATGCCAGCGGAAAGATTTTGACCACTCAGAGCGACTTGAATACCCGCTGTGGCCTGGCTTTTGCCCGCGAGATTATGCGTTATCACTCGATGCGCGCCGCCTTTATCAATGATGGCTCTTTTACTACAGCCCCACAGGAGCTTTTCCCGGCCAACATAGAATCGGGCGACAACAGCCGGGGACTGGTCTGGCAACCGAACTTATTGCCCAGGCGTATCCGGCGGCGATATGACCATAAAGGCGGCTTTTTTATCTCAGAGGTTGAGTTCGAGCCTTCAGCCACGGGCGCGGCCGGGGTGACTGTAGACATGCCGGCTGAGCCGCCGGGGAAGGATGATGGCTTCAAGCGGCCTCAGTACGATCCGCCTGTAACTCCCCCGGTCTGGGCTCCCCCGGTCATTCCCGTGCCCGGCGCGGCCGTAGCCTCAGACTTGACGAATGGCGTCTACTGGACGCTCAACAGCGGCGCGACCTGGGCGCAGCGGGTCAACGGCCTGGAGAAGATTGCTACCGGTACGGTGTCGCAGTGGGCCTTCGAGGACCTGATTTGGGACCCGTGGTGGTTTACCGAATTTCGGAAAAATACGTATGACCCGGAGCAGGTCATCCTTTGGGGTTGTGGGCGGGGCTTTGTGGTCAAGAGTGAGGATGCTGGCAAAAATTGGGTAGATATGACCAGCTACCTAGGGGTGGTGGCCAACTCCTATGATGACGAGCCGCCGCCCAGTATCTACGATATGACTTTTCATCAGATGCATGGAGACATTCATCAGTTAAACAAATTATGTATGATTGCCGAATATGAAACGGGCAGCCAGTCCCGAGCCTGGTTTTTAACCTCAGTGGATAGCGGATTTTCCTGGAACTGGCATCCATTTGCCAGTTTCAGTCAGGACGGCGGCGCATATTTTTACGCTACTGCGGTACGGATGTGGTGTCAGGGACCAGCAAGCGGCAAATTTTGGAATCCACACGATGCAGGAAATATACCAGGGCCAGATGACGATCTGACCGGTTATTTTCAAAAAGAGGCATCCGGGGGAGGCTGCGATGGAGTATTTCAACACCACGTTACAATCGACTTTGGCGGCCCCATTTCCAATATCATCTTTGGGGCGCGCACCCGGGGAAATTTGGCCGATGTTTTTCCTCAAGTGCGTTATAGCAATAATGCGTCTGATTATAACGACCCCGGCGGCGCGGGGTGGACTAACCCAGATGCGGGCAACCCGCCCGGGGCTAACCTGTGGTATAACAAAGACGCCAGTTTGACCTGGTGGGACCGAACGGGCTTGACTATCGCTACCCCTTACCGTTACGTGAAGGTGAAAAATAACGGCCAAACAGCCGATCCGGATGGTGAGGAATTGCACATCGATGCGTTCCGGGCGGCCGGCACCGGGTCATTTCCAGAGGTCAAACCGCTGGCAATGGACCTGGACAATCAGGATGGCACACGCCTTTTTGCAACCAGTTATAGTTCGACCGGCGGCGGCAGTGGGCAACTTTATCTACAGCGCTGGGATATTTCCGACCCGGATGCTGTTGCCGGTTCAACCACGTATGATTTTGGTTCGGTCTCCGAGGCCGATATAGACGCTAAAACTCGCTATGCAGTCCCCTATTGCCCGGCCTTTTTTGATGTGGCCGGTTTTGGCGATTATGTCTATGTTTTTGGCTACTTGCCGGATAACGGTCATATTCAGGTTTCCACAACTGCCGCCATGGATACCTTTACCGAAATTGGTTCGGCCGGTTGGGGGGCAAACCGGGTAGGCGGCTTCCTGGCTTTTTCGACCTCGGAACTATACGCGATTATCAATGTGACGGGCGGATCGCAGCTCTGGCAATCGTTAAATAGCGGCTCAACCTGGGTGCAGCTCAACACCTTTCCTTTCCAGGTTGAATTTGAGGCGGTTTCGCGGCATGCCGGGGGGCGGCTGCTGGTCGGGGCCAATACGACCGGGCCAGTCCAGGGAGCGTATTTGAATACGCCATGGAATACAGGTGGATACGTGGACGCGACCGGGCCAGCCGGCCAGAGACTGCCAGGGGTCAGCGGGGACGGGGGAACGGGGGTGAGCGCGATTATATGGGTGGGATAATGACCGACTTTGACATCTTCTACCAGGCGGCCAGGGCTTGGGCCAGCGGTGGGCAACCAGACTGGCTTTACCCGTTTCCGACCCTGTTTTTATTTTTGCCATTTCTGGCCTTTCCGTTGCCAGCAGCCAAAGTTATCTGGTTCGGCTTGAGCCTGGCGGCGGTAGTGGCAGTTTTTAAGCGATTCAGCCTGCTGGCGGTGTTTTATATCCCTTTACTCCAATGTCTTTTTTTAGGTCAGCTAGACCCTATTTTTTTGCCGGTTGTAGCCCTTCCTTCTGGGACAGGGCTGGCCTTGCTGACCCTGAAGCCTCAACTAGTCTGGCTATTTTTACCTATCTGGGTTCTGACTTCGACCCTTCCACAAGATCAGGGCTCAGCCGCGAATCGTAAGCAAATCGTCAGTTTTTTGGCAGTTTCCGGGCTCCTGTGGGGACTGCCGCTGTTGCTCTGGCCTGATTACCTGATATACTGGCAGTCCCGTGACCCAGCGCAGGCGGCCTATGTCTCTCCTTCTCTATGGGGCGGCGGGTATTTACATTTTGGCGTGATTCTGATAATAGGGGGCCTGTTTATTATCAAAGCTGCGCATACGCCAAAAGAAAAATGGGCGGCTGTGACTGCGGTCAATCCATTTTTGAATATTTATAACCTGGTAATACTTTTACCCTTGACCAGGGGGCGAACCCGGCTGGCCCTTATTCCCTTATCCTGGGTAGTCTTTTGGCTGACTAACCAGGTTGGGACGGCCTGGCCGGGGCTCATTCTGACCCTGGCGGCTCTGTTTGGGCCATATCGTAAATTTAACGTAAATGGCTGATTTTCATGAACTCACTGAAGCCCTGCGTTATCTGTTAGCGCGGCGGATTCAGGCCAAAGTGGAATATACCCACGGCCTGTTGGGGAATGGTCAGGGGCAGGTCAAGGTCAGCGGGCGGGATGATTACGTTTATGTCCGGCCTGACCGCTTTTCATCACGCATTTTTGAAGTTTTCAATAAGCGCGTGACCGGTGATGATGGGACGCCAGTTTTAGTCGGTACACTGCCCTGGGAGCCGAATCTTACTCAGGTCATCGATGTTGACTGGGAAACCTACCGCCAAAGTGGATGGGGAGATGACCATTCCGCCGTGGGCTACCATGGCCGGACGCACGAATGGCGGGACGCTGCGCCGGGCATGGACACCTTCAATGTCTACCGACGGCAGATGGGCGATCTCAAGACGACGCCGGTCGGTTCCGGCACCACGTCCGTAACCGTGACGAGCTACAGCCTGACCTGGCTTGGTGAGCAAAAAGCCTGGCCCGGTACGGTCGGTTTTAGTCTAAATCAGGCGGTGCCCGCCTCGACCGGGACAGCGCGCCTGGCCCTGGTCTACTGGTCGCCCAGCTCGGGGACCAGCGGCTGGCTTGGAGTGGCAACCGGGACCCTGGACATAGATAGCCCGGCTATCAACCTGAATCGGCCTGTTACGCCGGCGGGGACGATCCCCTCGGCTTATGTGCGGTTAGCCGGCGGGCAGACTTCTGTTACTGAGTTCGACATTTATGATGCCCGCGAGCCCTGGACGCCAAACCTGGCCTTTGGGTTGGGTGACAGCCAGTTACATGCGGGCCTGATTCCGATTAGCCCGCTGGCCTGCTTCACGGGCACAACCATCCAGGCAGCTTTAGACGAAATTTGCGAGAATGGGGCGGTCTTGGGGCCGGCCGGCGGCGACTTGACCGGGACATATCCGAACCCGACCGTGGCCGGCATCTACGGAACGCCCTACGGCGGTGAAACGCCCCAGGCAGGTGATGTGTTGATGTTTACCGGCTCAGCCTGGCGGCCGGGCCCGGTGAATGTAGATGTCTGGGACGAGATACCTTTCTTCCGGGAAGGGGTACTCGTTACTGGCTCCAATGTCGACCGGGCGCACATTATCAGCGGGCCGGGAGTGATTGAATATGCCTATATCCATTTGAAAACGCCGGGGAGCACCGGGACGACTCTGGTAGACTTTAATATCAATGATATGACTGTTTTCACTACTCAAGCCAACCGGCCACAAATTGCCGGCGGCCAGACAGTTAAGTATGACCGCTCAGGTGCACCAGACCTGCCGCTGGTTACAGAGTACGACATCCTGACCATGGACATTGACACTATCGGGACAAGCGCGGCCGACCTGTCGGCTACGGTCAAAGTCAGGCGCACCGCGACCACCTCTCCGGCTGTAGCGGCCGGTCTGGACTTGGCCGAGGCGCGGTTCTATGGGGTCTACTTTGATGGCTGGTTTGACCATGGCGGTCTGGACACGGCCAATTTAGATGAGCTCAGATTTTATTTTGCGGTTTAGCACTCTCCTAACAGGGAGTATGAGAGAAAGGATTTAGACTATGGCTACTTATGCACCTGTACAGCTATCCGGCAGCACCAGTGGCCGGCCAATAAAAGTAACAGCAACTAGTACCCCCGGAACGCTGATTCATACGGCAGTCAGCGGAGCGGCCGATTTTGACGAAATCTGGCTTTTTGCGACTAATACCTCAGTATTGCCGGTAAAAATAACCATAGAATGGGGTGGTGTGACTTCGCCGGATGACCTGATAGAAGATACAATCCCAGGGGAAAGCGGCCTGCATCTGGTCATCCCACGCGGCATGCGGCTTAATGGTGGAGTGGTGGTAAGAGCCTTTGCCGCGACCACAGCGGTTATCAATGTCACGGGCGGGGTAGACAGGAGGACGGCCTAATGTTGTGGCTACCAGGGAAGGTTAATCGTAGAATCCAATTGCCAGTACCCCTCTATTATGAGGCACTGACGGGTACAGGGCGATTTGACATATCCGGGCTTCCCCAGGGATTTTTCGCCTTGGAGATAATACTGATTGCTCGCTCCAGCGTGGCAGCGGCCGGGGACTCGGTCTATATGTATTTCAATGGAGACACAACGGCGGCCAACTACCGGACGGGCCGGCAGCTTGCCGGAACCGGGCCGACCAATACGGCCACGGATGCGCCCGATCTGGACACGATCCCGGCGGCTAATTCAACGGCTAACGACTTCGGGCATCAGCGCATTTATATCCCTGAGTATGCCGGTTCAAAGCGGAAAAGCGCCTCGTACCTCGGCGGCCAGAGACGGGATGCAACCGTGATTTATACTACGACTGGCCTCATCAACTGGGAAAATACAGCGGCCATTACTCAGGTTACCATCCAACCAGATGGCTATGCCACTGATACATTTGTGGCTGGGTCAACGATACAAATCATCGGGAGGTATCATCTGTGACAATTCAAATTCTGAAGATGACTATAGACGCCGCTGGGCCGTCCAACACAACGGTAATTTTTACCCTGGTCGGCCTGGCCGCCGACGCAAAATACCGCCAGGCTAATTTTAGCCAACTGGCCGGAGAAGTCATGACCGGCGATGATGTCCAGGCATGGATTGAAGCCTGGATAGCTGACAACCAGGCGGCAGCTCAGGCGGCCATAGATGCTGGCAGCCTGGCCGCGAGCGAAACCGAGAACCAAGCCCGGACGGTTGACCTTCGTAAAGAGGCGCGCCAGTTCCTGGTAGACAACCCACAAGCTAAGGCTATTATTGATCTGTCGAGGGCCGACCTTGAGGCGGCTATCCAGAACAGGACGGCCGCTCAGGAAACACTTTTGCTCAAGACGCTGGCCTTTGCAGTACGCTACCTGTATGAGAGTGTGAGGCTACTTGAATAATGCAGATAGGCGATAGACAAAAAACAATTTTTACATTCGAAGATGACGTAATCATTGCATCTCAAATCATCCGTTTGGGTGATGATGACACCTTGTTCGCTCTGACCGATGATAAAATCAACTTCCAGGCCGGCGGCAAATCATTGCTTGCGCTGACCGAGACAACACAGGACCTGGTGGAAATAGGCGATGTCGGCGGCGGCGGGGATGTCGATATCAACTTCAATAATGGCCAGATGTTTTTAGATTATGGTAATGATGTTGTGCTCGTGAATACAATTACTGCTCTGACCGGCGTTTTTGGTTTAGCCAAACTCCAAATAGACAGAATTGATAATGGCGCGGTATTATTCCATCGTGAATCGGCTGACGAAGGCGGGTCTACCTTAGAATTTCTGAAACGCCGATCTGGTTGGGGTGTTTTATCAGATAGCGACCGACTTGGTACAATTGCCTTCTCTGGCGCAGACGGTACGGATGCGGCATTAGCCCTGCAAATTTTTGTCGAAGTAGACGGAACGCCAGGCAATAATGACATGCCTGGACGATTGATTGTTGCTATTTCTCCTGATGATTTGGCCACACCAACGGAACGTCTCCGCATAATTTCTACCGGAAAAATTACCCTGACGGGCACAACGGGAATTATAAATCTCAATGCCGATGGGAGCATTGAGGGGGGGACAACTGGTGGCTCATTTATCGTCCAACCCTATTCGGGCAGCAATAATAATATTCTAGTCAACGCTCTCTCAACTGGCGCGCTGTACTTGAATTATCTTGCTGGAACGGGGGGAATTCTTTTCGGAGATGGAGCAGTAGGAGTAACGGGGGGTGTCCAATCGAATGGACGCATGGGTCTTGGCTTAACTTCTCCTCAAGCCCGCTTGCATACTTATGATACCATTGGCGGTTCTCTCCACAACTGGATATATGATGGCCTGGCCGGAGTTTCTCAAGTGATTATCCCTGATGGAACGGGAGATATTTTATATATGGCTTCTGTGCATTATGTGGCGCGCACATCAGCCGGTAGTGTAGGAGAAGGAAGATTTGGCATTATTCCGACAAATAATAATGATATTGTTTTGGGTGCTGATACGCTTCGATTTAGCGTATCAGCTGGGGGAGAGTTGTCATGTGTACGTCAAGCAGGGGCAGGTACAATTAAAGTAAATGTTTCAGTTCTTTGGATATAGGAGAAAAAAATCAAATGGCAGATAAGATGACTTTTATAAATCAAGCACAATCCATAGCTACCAAGTTGGCTATGGCGGCGGGGCTAATCCGATTGTGGATTTAGATGTAATCGGACTTGGCATTACGGCGGCCACCTTGGGCGCGTTCATCACACTCAACCAACAGCTTAGGAATTTCGTGGATAATGCAGCCGTGGCGACCGGGGATTATGACAGCACGCTTAATAAAATGAGGACGGATGTATAATGGAAGCTACAGTCAATGACTTACTACTCATCATCGGTCGCCAGCAGGTAGAATTAGAGATGCTTAGGCGGCA